>Ga0233435_1000640_pt1 | contig 39322 bp, 75 predicted proteins | sample SI_122_August201_3_FD_182735 | JGI IMG/M metagenome (GOLD analysis project Ga0233435, IMG submission 182735) | Seawater microbial communities from Saanich Inlet, British Columbia, Canada - SI_122_August2016_135_MG | ecosystem: Environmental > Aquatic > Marine > Inlet | place: Canada: British...
TATTCTAGCGTTAGTTGATGTGGATTTGATTACATGAGATAAATTAACATTAAATATGGTAGATGTTAAATCAGATATTGTAACTCCTGCATTTGTTCCTGTTAATGTGTCAGGTGTTCCATTCTTAGCCCAAGCCATTTTAATTCCCCCATAAGTGACACTCATTGTGGCACTTTTTACATAGTGATATTCCGTTATTGATGTTTAACATTAACTGTGGATAGTTTTTCTTATGAATGATATGATGTGAATTAACTGCAATTTCTCCACAATTTTGGCAAATATTATTATCTCTTTTCCTTACTGATTTACTCCAACTTAGAAGATACCATTTAACTTGAGATAATGTCATATTAATTTCATCTCCTAACTTACTGAATATTCTATTCTTGTTTTCTATTGCTTTCTCTGGGTGTTTTTGATAAAATCGTTTTACAGTTTCACTATGTTTAATTTTCCCCTCTGGGGTTTGTCTTTGTTGTTTTAATGTTTTAAGATAATATCTAGCATTACTTTCCTTACCACATTGTTTCCTTTTTTCTAAATCTTTGTAAGGCATAATTAGTCAGAACCCCATATTCTTAGTTTAGATGTATCATTATGCGTTCCTGCACTCCAAAGAAAATCTAACTCTGTAATCTGTGATGATGTGTTTGCCCACTTACCAACAACTTCCTCTCTATGTGGAGCCGTTCCTGCTCCTGTGGTATCTACACTAATAGATTGTTGTATGTATAATTTCTCGTTTGCTGAATTATTAATTATAAAGAAATTGGTTAATGTTTGAAGATGCTGATGTGCAATTTCTCCACCTATGTATAATCGTCTGATAGCAGTTCTTGTTCCCTCGCCTGAACCATCATAATTTTCCCTGCTAGAATAATTGCTTCCTGTGTCGTTATTGAAATTTAATTCATAGTTTGAATTTCCTGTCCTGTTTTGGTCAGAATATATTTGTCCCCATAGATATTTTTTTGCTGTAAAAGTTCCACTTGATAAAGTTGCACTTCCACCTGCTGCATCTACACTTGCTAATGGTTCCCAAAAGTTTGTAGTATGTGTATCAGTAGGATCCCAACCTAAAACTACAAGTTCAGACCCACTATCATAATTAACAGAAGCATGGAATACAGATAATACATCTAATGGATTTGAAGTGTTTGTCCATTTCCCTGCTAACTCTGTTCTATTTGGTGCTGCTCCTGCTCCTGATGCTGCTATAACATTACTATGGGATATTAGTAATTTTTCTTGAGCTGACCGATTAGCAATATATCCATTAACAAAAACAGAATTATCCGTTCCTGCGTTTTGTGAAAGTCTTAATGCTGATGTTGATGTTGTTGTATATTCTGTACCATCCAAAGCACGTCTATAAGCATAATTACTACCTGTGTCTATTGTAGAATTACCCATTCTCATATCAATATCTATTCCTGCTGCTGTTCCTTTAATATCGACTAAGAATTGATAGTATCTTTTATCTGCTAATGAAGTTACATCAATATCTGTTCCTGCACTTCCCAAAGTAGTCCTTCCTAGTTCTACCCATCCACCTACTCCACCTGCTCCACCAAACTGTAAAAATGGATTAACAACAGTAGTTGCCATCAGGTTTGATATCCTATAATATATACCTTAAGTCCTATACCCGTGGTCGTATTACCTACTTTATCTATATCTATAGTTATTTCTGCATCGTCTGCTAGTGCTGTGTCTGTTACTCCTGGGGCTGTAGCTGCTGTCGTACTTGTTGTTTCTGATGCGTCTATTGTTATTTTATTAGTAGCCATAATAGTAGTTCCCCCGTCATTAATATCTACTGTGACTAGACATGCACCAGTGGCGGCTGTATTTAATGATGCCCTGACATCTGTTACTGTAAATGCATATGGCATTCTAAATGTGGTCTTTGCTGTACCTGTAGTTAAACATGATGTCTCATCTGAAGCTGCTAATATAAAGGCCTCCGTTTTAGCACTTATTGCCAATTCTGATAAGGCCATATTTTTTCTTAAATTAGTGAATGTTATCTTCTTTGTGGCAGCTGGACATGATACATCTACTATTGGTATTAGGTCACAGGACTCTCCTGTGGCTAGGGCACATAATGCGGTTATCTTTGAATCGGCCATATCACTCTAATAATATATTGTCTCCATCCTCTAAAAGGATTGCGTATCCTGTCTCCTGTAATAGGTTTTCTGGGTCTGCCACAGCCACATCATATCCACTAGTGGTGTATCCAGACTCTGTAAATCCACCCACAATTGTATCTGAACCATATATAACACCACTATTATATGCGTTTTGATTGTATATACCTGGACTCACAATAGTTACTGTTATACCATCTACTAAGCATAATGTCTCTACAAATACGGTATCACATAGAGTGCCTGTTATCACGTTAAAGTCATCAGTCATACATAATACTTCCTCTAATTGCTCTGAACATCTTATTGATTTTACTTCTGTTATGGCTCCCTCCAAATCGTGTAATTTCTCTATAATCTGTTTCTCATATTCGAGATCATCAAATTTGAACTCACCCACCAATACATCAGTTTTCATTTCTGGGTATCTCCATGTCAATGATTTAACTACAAATGAATCATCTATTGATTTAATATCATTAACAACTCTCACTACATCTCCTTCATTTAATGAGTTCTTCATTGTGCCTAATTCTAGTTTTAACGATGCTCTAATTTCCTTGAACCTATTTAGATACCCATTGATGAATCTAATACCATCATTTCTAGTCCTAATCCAAGGCATGACAAGTCTCTTACTATGTCTTCCATATAATACTATACTTGATTCTTTCTCACCTCTTATGAGTAAAGGTAATTCATATTGATATTCAACAAGTATATTACAGGCACCACATGCAGGTGCACATGTGAATGTTATTGATTTTTGTATAACGCATGTGTTATAATCATCCTCTGGTGTTTGTTCAACACATGATATTAAAACTCTACTTGATATTGCACCATGACATATTATGAATTCTGTTTGACATCCATCACCACTGAATGATTGAATTGCTGTATATTTCTTATTCTCACCTATAACTAACAAATCATTGATTATTTCGGTATCATCTTCTACATCCTCAAAATTTCTAACATTACCCCCATGTGTGAATACAAAGCATGTGTTATTAAATGCAGAGTCATGTATATGAAACTGATTAAGTGCATCTGTATGAAATGTTCTTCCTGATAATTGTGTCATATCCCTTATTATATCTATCAGCTTACCATCTGCATTATATCTTGATATGATTATACCACTACATGTCCCGTGTATATGTGGTATTAATGAAGTATTTGCACGTACAAGATCTTCTATTATAAATTCAGGTGATCTACAGTTATATTCTTGTGCTCTCACTTCTGTTATACCTAGGTCTGCTCCAAATGACTGTGCTACTATGTTTTTCTTTAATATTTCTTTTGTTACTTTGGTAGCATTTCCCCCGAATTTCATTACTGATGTTGAGGTCACACATGAGTATACCCTTGTTGCCTGTACCGTATTTAACGATTTCCCATACAATCTTAGTGTGTTTATATCTCCACAGAAATAGGCTGTTTTGTTATGGTTTGTTCCTATCATCATAGCAGGGGCACATAATGTTAAATTAGACCCAACAGTTGCTGTGTTTTGTTCAACATTATCTACATCCAAATGAACAGTATTACAAGAATCTCTATACACCCTAATATAATGCCAATCAAAATCATTATACAGCGTACCACATGTCTTTATTAGGTTTCCATCTATCTCTGCTACTATATCACCAACTGCTAACCTATTAACAGATATGGCAAATCCGTTACCTGATAATGTTCTTCTTGCAAGTAAGTATTGTGTAGTACAACTTTGGAATCTAGTCCATAATGATATATCAAAATTACCAGTAAAATCATGATCAGTTGTGTATGGTATCTCTGCAAATGAATCAATACCATTGAATCTCATAGCACATCCAGTTCTACCTGACACATGTGACTGAATTCCTTTATTAAATACGGATCTATTATCCTCCTCTGTTATTTTTTTGGAAGCCCATATACTTACATCATCCATAGCACCCAAATATAATGGAGTACCATCTGCATATGATGCTATTGTAACCAATGAACAGTTTAATGTACAAGTTGTTAAATTATTAGTTATTACTCCTTTTGTATCAGCATCTCCATTTATGTATATTGATATAGCTGACCCCCCACACCCAGGAATTCCATTATATGTTACACCCAAATGAACCCAGGCACATGTATTGATTGAAGTATCACCTCTTATATGTAATTCACTTGAACACGCTGTACTTGTTATCCTAATTTCTGGTCTACCACATGAATCTAAACTAACTTCCCATCCTTTATCAGTTGATACTGTTGCTTTTTTGGATATTATAGGAACACTAACATCTGATGTTTTAACCCATGCAGATACACTAAATGGTGTTGTTTGATCAAAATCATAAACACATTCTGCTCCTACGGTAACATAATCATTACAACCATCAAAATCTATAGCCTTTGTATTTAACTTACCACAAGTACCTACTGGTGCACCATTTCCTATTATACATGCTTCTCTATAACCATCTGATATTATGGTGCATGATGTTGTACAGAATTTTAATTGTAGGTCCCTACGTGTGGTTGCTATTGCACCATATCCATCATTATCTAATCCTGATTCATCTAAAACTTCACCCTGGAAGTTGTACATGCCTACAATACAATTAAGGTCTACGGCATCTTGTAATATTTTTATCTCATCACTAACACAAACGGAAGAACCTGCTGGGAATACCAATATAGATTCATCAATAGCTCTCTCTCCTTCTAATTTTACCTGGGTTTCTATTACTGGTGTCGTGACATTATTTACTAATACCTTTACTCTTGCCATCTCTATTCACTTGCTACTGCATCGCCTGCTATAAAGTCTAATGCGGCAGTATATGTTACTGGTGTCGCAGCAGATTTAGTGAAAGAGATTCTTCTAATATAACCTTGTCTTGCTATACCATCAACTAATATTCTATATTTAGCCTCAATACTGTAAGGTTGAAATACATTTAACAAATAGTCAAGTTGTTTTGCAACTGTATTTACAGGATATATATCAGAACATGCATCACAGGTAAGTGAGTCTGGTGTACATGGATTACCATTAATATCAGCTAAACATGTCAATGTCCATGATACGTTTATAGATAACCTATTACCCTCTGCTTTTACTAATATATTACCAAAGTCCTCTGTTTCTGGGATAGGAAAGTCTCCTGCAGGGGATTCCATATTAAACTCTAGGCTTTCAAAATTATTTATAGTTATAGCCGTACCATCAGGTAGTAATCTAGAATTACTACAATTGGCAGTATCACATGTTACTACTGCAGCACCTGCTGAACAATCAATACCTTCTACAGTAACACCATCAAATCCTAACACTTCTCCATTTGCGTTCAATTTTCTTACAAAGTCTGGTCCTGAAACCTTGGTTATAACTATATCACTCATACAATACCAGCCCTACTTGTTGATTCTTTCAATAGTCTTAAGATAGTTGGTTTGAGTTGTCTCTCTACGTCTTGTACATTGCTTGCGTTAATAGTAATATTGAAAGTGTTTCCCCCTGTTGAACCACCTTTACCGTTTAATGGTACAACTGCCTCTGGACCTGACTCACCCATAAGATATCCTTTACCAGTTTTTTGTCCAAATCCTAATACAGGCTCGTTTAATATACCACCCTTTGCAAGTTTGTGTAAAGTCTTTATCTGACCTGTTTGGTGTAGATTTTTATAATATGAATATGCTGCTGGTGATAATGTCTGTGTAGTTGTATGTCCTGTTGATTTACCATCTGGTCCATACCATGCTATAAAGTATTTTTTAGAGTTAGGTGCTTGTATATTACCTTCTGTATCTTTTATCCATGAATCATATGCTCCACTATTTCCAAGTGCTCTCTCTGAACCAGTTGCATCATCTTTTTTAGATTGTATATTGGCTCTAGCTAGAACGGATGTCACTTTTTCCACAAGACTCGACATCATTGATGCAGCACTACCTGCATTTTTTTCTATATCATTAAAATGACCTTCTGTTGTAAGCATATTAAATGCAGATGTAATTGAACTTGTCTTTATGTTAGATGATTGTCCTTGTGATGCCGTCATATCCTCTCCCATATTTTGCCATCTGGACAATATGTCTAGGGCTGAACCATTTGTTGCTTCTGTGTGTTCTTTTATTTCTTTAAAGTCATCTGATATTAGCTCCCCGAAATCACCTGTACATGCGTAAGCCATGAATGGGCATGTACCTCCTTGATTACCTCCAGTAGGGGATGTGTTGTTTGTTCCCATAGCACCTGGGAATTGCCATTGTCTACCGTTATCCTGTCCTGAGAAAAAGTCTTTTATTAATTCCCAATTATTATCTCCTGCTTTATCACGATTCTCCATATAATCAGCATATCCTTTATCCTGTGCTAATACGTAAGGTTCTATTAGATTCCAAAATACCATCTCACCGGCCATTTGAGGACCTACACTTTTAACTCCACTTTTCAATGCACCTTTAAGTGCTTTAATTATATCATCAATACTCATGGTACTACTTCCTAGACCTGCAGGTGAATTTGGTTTCTGAAACCATTTTTGTATATCTTTAAGTGGATTCCATCCAGTAGATCCACCTTTAGGTCCTACTTTTTTAGGATTAGTTAGTATGTCATCTATTGGATTGTTAGCAAGCATTACATCATCGAATGTTCTTACTATTATATCAGCAAGTTTTTTAGGTACACCTTTGAATGCTTTTGCAATATCATCACCTAAAGTTTTGAATTTATCTGGTATTGTTGTTTTAAAGAATTCACTCATTTTTAACCATGCTGATGATAATGATTTACCTACATTTGCGAATACATTATTTATTATTTTATTAACTGACATAAACACTTCTTGTATTTTGTTAAAGAATCCAGTCATAGTTAGTTTTAAATAATCTGGGACATTCTTCATACTTGAGAATGCTGCAGTTAATTTACCAAGGAAAGTACCAATATGAAGAATCATATTATCTATCATAGTTGCACCTGTTCCTAAGAACCATGCATTCATTTTACCTAGGAATGTCATTAATGGTTGCATTAGAGACTCATGGAATGATATTCCACCTCCTCCACCTGTACCTGCAGATGGTATTTTACTATAATCTCTTTGTTCTGCTCCTATGAACTCTATTGGTGTTAGTGCACCTTCTGGTCTTTCTCCTTCTGGATATGTCATACCTGCCAACATACTTGTATTTTCTGGGTTATTACCGAAGAATGCGTTTAATCCACCATGTATTGCTGCTACTATTGCTCCTATTGGGTCAGTGAATACATGTATTAATCCTAGTAATCCTTTTCCTAAAGAGTCCCCCCATTTCTTAGCAAGTTTAGCACCACCCTTGTAAGCTGGGATAGCAACTTTCTTTACAAACTCAATGAGTAAAGGTCTAAGTAAGAATCCTATAAAGTCTCCTATTGGTCTTAAGATTAACATAATACCTACATTAAGTAATTTTAACATTGCTTGTAGTAATGGTGATGAATCTATGATTAGTTTTGACATACCTGCACCTGCTAATAGACCTGCCCCGATACCGACAAGCATCATAGGTCTTGCTTTCTTTTCTAGAGTTCTGTTTTCTTCAATCTCTTTCATACTCTCCTCAAACTCTTCTTGTGTGATAGTTCCTTTACCTCTACTATTCTCTAACTCTGATACCATCTTACTTCTTACGTTTTCTCTGTCTTTCTTACCACTCCACATTGATCTTAGTTGATCAAACATGGCACCACCTGCAGATCCAGCTCTACCACCTACAAGACCACCAATCAATGAACCTGCTCTACCTGAATGTCCACCAGATCTTCTAAGTAATTCATTCTCTTTAGCAAGTAATTTCATTAAAGTTTGTCTATGCTGAGTCTGTTTCTCTAATGTCATGGCAAGTTTATGTGCATGTGTTTTACTGGCTTCATCTATTACGGCCATTTTCTTTTTTAAATCTAACATTACTTTTGCCCTTTTCTCATATTCATCAGCAGATTGATTAAGACCTGAAAACATACCTCCTGAACTACCACCTTTGAAAGTATCACTAAATCCTTTGGTTGCTTCTTTAAATGCCTTTACAAGTTTCTTTGTTAATTCCTGCTCGTCTACCTCAACACGTAGCTTATAATCTGCCATATAATTATAAATGTTTTGATAGATTTAAAGATTTACTAAGTTAATTTGATTCCATCTTTCATATATTTAGTAGTATATGCTATTAGTCGCTTGAGGAAGACGGCTCCGTGGTCGTCTGTTTCTCTTTTGGTCCATCCGAACTTGGTTGCACAGAAGGCGTAGGTTCCGAGGGTAAGTCGTTCTCCTCCACTGAGCCCATGAAGCTCGTCATCCAATCCCCTAAAAAATTAACTAGAGGGTATTCTTTGGATATGTTCTCCAATACAATGTTCATTGTTTTGTTTGGTACAGCATTAATCTGTTGTTCATTTTTGAAAGTAAATGGTGCTGTTCTAATAGTTTTAAGTAATAGTAATTTACGATAGTTTGCTATGTTAATCTTTGGTTTATTGACATCTGTAAGGTCTACTGATTTATTGATAATAAGTTCAGTGTCCCCGAATGATAATTCTGTCTCAAATTCTACGGTTTCTTTCTTACCTTTGAAATCAATTTCAAAAGATTGTAGTACCATATAATATGTTATGTTGATAGATATATAAGGGTTGTGTTATACCTTTTCTGGTACACCGGCTGCTGCTACACCGTTGACGGCTGTGACAGAAATACCTGCTGCTTGGAATGGTAGATCTTCAAAGATTGGTTCGTTTGGCTCAATGTTCACTGAATGTGAATCTATTGCAATACCAGTAAGATCAATCATGATCAACCTTGTACCGGCTGCTGCAGTGATAATACCTCCACCAGTGTCAGTTCCTACACCGTTCCAAAAGATTAATCTTAATGTTGGTTGTGAAACAGCTAATGCTGGTGCACATGCCACGTTACATCTTGTGTCATTTTGTTGTGCAAATATCTTTGTCAATTCTGAAACATCTTCAAATGTTAGTTTAAAGTTACCTGTTAATTCAAATAATCGTCTATATTTGTCAACTGCTACTGAGTTACCAATTCCCCACAAATGTTCTGTGTTTTGACCAATAGAGAAACTCACATCTTGTACTTCTGCTATTGCTGTATCACATATTGCAACACACCAATAAAGTCCACCATGAGCAAATGTATATGGAATATTATCACAAATAGATTGACTTGCTGCACATGCACATAGTACACATGCACCTACTGTTACACCTTCATTAGCAAAGGCTGCATCTAAACTTACTTTAACTGTTTCACCTACACTTGTACTGAAACTTGCTGAACTAATCAAAGCACCTGTCGTTGTTCTTAAAATATCACATGAGCCATTTTCAAATCCTACTTCCATACTAAATGAATGTGGTTCTAGAGTTGCTACTGTTGTGTCAACGCACCATGAGTGTGTTACTGGGTCTGATGCACCACATGTAGTAAGTACACGAAATCCTAATAGGTTAAAGAACCATGCATTTCCTAATACAAATTCTATTGAAAATGAACCTTGTGTTTGACCATAGGCGAATGTTTTAACTTGCACATCTCCTAATTGAGCTAATGGTATTTTATTATTTGTAAATTGTAATGAGGAAACTTTTTGTTCAAATCCGAATGCTACACGATCTTTTGCTGCAGCACAGGTAAATGCACTAACATTGAATGCAGCTTCTTCGGCCCATTGAATATATGCATACGCACCTGTTAGAACCATACCTATAATGCCATTATTTTATATATAAAGATTTATACGAAGGTGTGTGTCTGAGCATCCTGGTATTTGAGGTCTATAAGGTGTCTGAACATGTTTCTGTAGTCTTGGTTTCTAGTCTCTGATTTGGTTATAATTACTTGTAAAAAGCCCTGTACATTACGTCTAATGATGTTCTTAAGTATTCTAGATACCTCTTTAACTACTATATTCTGTCTAGTGATCCCCCCTGACTGATATGTTCTAACGTCTATCTTTACGGCTAGTTCATGCCAATGTGCTTTTCCGAACAAATCGAATGGATCTATAGTCTCATTTAATGGTGTTATTATTATCCTCTCAGATACATCACCGTCAAATCCTACTACTTTCTTATCCCATACCAAGTCAACTGTAGGTGCTGTCCCAACACATGGGGTACATGCATCTCCCCAATCACATGAAAGGGCTGTCTGCAAATCTAATATAGCATCATATGTAATCATGGTGCACTCCCTGGTCTTACAAAGTCAGTTAAGAATTTATCTACCCAATAATATGAGTCAATACCTTCTTCTAATATTCTCTTTTGTGCTGCTTTAACATATAAATGTAATTTAGGATCTTTTTTGCTTACACCTTGACGTTTAATCAACCAATTTTTAATCTTTTCATATGGTGGCTCTTTCTTCCATATCCAATCCTTACCTGTATCTGATGCTGCTACGGCCCATTCTTCACTGCCTATCAATTTTGCTGCCTCATCATACACTATACTATCTTTTTTATCACTATCGTCAAAATAATATGTACATAGGTTACTAAAATCATCCCTCATCTTATCTCTTATTTCTTCTCCCATTTCACGCATCATTCTCTTTCTAATTTTACCCCAAGAATGATTATTGATTTTAAGCCATCCGGTCATGGTAAAACATACACTTCCTCACGGTCACGTATGAGTTTATCTACATCTTCTTGCCATTTCTCCATAGCCTGTTCTTTATTGATAGAACCACCAAATTCAAGGTCATCCATCTTAATTGAGGATCTTAGTAAATCAATACATGTTAGTTTAACTACTGCGTCTTCTATGTCATCTGGTACAGTTGTTTCTCCATATCTGTATGTTACTCTTATCCTGTTTCTTCTTAGGATTGTGAATATAAGCCCCCTTAGATAGATCTCTCCTTTGATATATTCTACCTCATAATTCTGTTGGCTTGCTGCAGTACATTCCCATTGACTGGTTGAACCTTTCCATAATTCAATCATATCACCGGCACATGTATCTAATGCAGTACAACTACAAGCACATACTTTGATATTTCTATGTTTAAGTGTAAGCATTGTACCCCATCCAAATGTGTACATTAATGGTAAGTCAAATATTTCTGTGGATGTTTTAGTTCTCCAAGCATGTCCTGTTCTACGGTCAACCCTATCCTCAGCTCTTTTGATTAATTTCTCAACCTGGGCTATAGAAGGACTTGTGCATGCTGAAATTGTTATTCTTAGAAAATCTGCTACATCTGTGGTTGTTGCATAACAAGTTGCCATATTATATAAACGTTCTAATAAGATTTAAAGATTATTCGTAGATGACTACTAGTCTTCCTGTGGTGCCAGCAGTATGATCTATATATATACCATTCTTAACTGGATGATTGATATACGGCATTAGGATAGGACCATTAGTTATTGCATTATTATCTACTGTGAATATAGAGTCCCCGTTTCCACCAGATAGAGTTGCACCACTTGCTACGATAGTACCTTGTGCTGAAGATATGTCTATTAGGTTTGCTTCTGTACCTATTGTACCAGCAGTTACTGTAACTACGGCTGCACATGCCGCTGCTGTTTGATCTATAGTTGTGACAGTTATACCTGTTCTACAATCACATGTAATTGATGCTGCTAAATCTGTGGCTGCTGCACAGTCTGATGTATCTATTGAGAATTGAGTATTACCACCTTTGACTCCTGCTACACCTGTATAAACTAAACCATTAACTGTTACTGTATCACATGCTACGGCACATGCCAATGTGAAGGTTCCAGTTGCTGCTGTTGCTGCTGTGCCATCTCTAATGATCCAGGTATTATCTCCTGACTCTGTGACATATGCTGCTTTTAAAATTCCGTGACCTGTCTTTGCTAAGGTATCTGTAATAGTAACCTCAACTAGATTATTCTTGTCACCCATGTATTAAGTTATATAAATAGATATATAAGGATTATGATATAAAAAAAGAGTAGGCACTATTTCTAGTAGCCGAATACTCGAATCTTGATTGCCAGACTGTTAGTAATTGCTGATGCATTTGCTAACTCGGTTAAAGCTTCTGGGGTTGTATTGACACCTGCTGAATCGTCATTGATATAGCCGTATGCTTTTACTTTACCTGTAGCTGCTGCATTTAAAGCGGCTGGCACGTATTCAAGTAAAAGGCCACCATCATTTGAAATAACTGATGCTTCCAAAATGGTGCTCAATCTACCGCCCAGTGAAAGGTCAACTGTTACCCCACATGTTGCATAGTTATCACATGCTCCAAAAGTAACATCTACTATTGTTGTTTTCAATTTAGATGTTAGTTCGGATTGTACGGATAAGGTTTTCCCTGTAAGATTTTCCCAATCTGAATCCACTGCGACTGTTAAAGCCATATATAAATGTGGTCAAGATGATATATAAGGATTGGTATAAAAAAAGTCACCTAAAACACCCACTGTTTTAAGGTAATTGGGTTCGTATGTGGTTCGATTAAAGTTTAATATCTCTAATCTTACCTTGAGCGATGAAACTTCTACAAACAACTTCACCCATAGTTCTGAATACACCTTTCTCAACGAATGCATTGTTGATGAATGGATAACCAGGACTTCTGCGTGTTGCTTCATAGTATTCTGTTGGAATTGATACCATAATACCCATTCTTGGATAACCATACCCTTCTGCATCAGATGTATCTAATGCAAATAGTCTACCAACTTCTGATGCGTCACAAGCATTGCTTGGGGCGTCTTTGGTTGGAATGAATGGAACTCCGTAAATAGAGTCTACATGTATACCTACACCAGTTCCTTTGAATGTTTGAATTCCGTTAACGTCAACTTGGACTAATGCTTCACCGTATGGATTTGCAATACGGACAGAAGGCATATACAAGCCTTGGATTTCGGAATAAACTTCGTGTGAACCGAGGAATACATTTGGATCTTTACCAGCTTTCTTTCTAACGTCTCTGAGGAATGTTCTAAGAACATCATCAGTCATAATACCATTAGTGCCGATTGTTCCTGATGGAGAAGACACGGTAGAGTCATAGGTAGTACCTGCGTCTCTATCAATTGGACTTGCACTTGCTGTTGCCCAAGGGTCATAATAACCGTCTGAACATCCGCCTAGTGCGTCCTCTTCTGCATCGGATGAAATGATACGATCTAGTGTCTCCCAGTTGAGAGTACCAGTGTTATCATTACATGCACCTGCACAAGCTGCAACTGCTTCCACATCGGACATTAACATTCTGTTTAACAATTCTTTATGTTGAACTGCCATGAATAATCTAAGTGAACCTAGACCACCCCAGATGTCGTCTTTACTGTGAGTAGCTAACCACTCCATTACCTCTGAGGCACTGAATGGTAGTTGAGCTGTTTTTGGTTTGACATCGATTTCTGCTAGTGTTGGTTTTAAGGTATTGGCAATTAAACCACCTTCGATTGTACCACCCAATGTAGTAACACATGTATTAGCACATGCACCGTGAGTAATACTATCGGCTTTAGCGGTTATAACCCTCCATCCACTCTTGTCCCACGGGTACTTTGGTAAAACACCAAAAGCATTGGCTTCCATGTTGAGCTGAGCCCAAGCATATGCACCAAATATGGCGTTAAAAGTTCCTGTGGTTGAAGTTGTGATTGGAGAATCTGCCTTTCTCAATGAGTTGCGGTTGTGTCCATAGTAAAGTGCTTCTAGTTCGTCAATAGTATTTATTTTTACCATTGTGGAACCTCGCCTTCACCTGGTTGTCCGAACTCACCACTAAGAATACGCTTACCGATTGAACTAAGTCCTTCTGCACCAACTTCTCTAGAAGCCTTCAACACAGGGTTGAGTTCAATACCAGATGATTTCTCAATGGTATCTAATGATGCGTTTGGTCTTGGTGTTTCGGTTGTAAAAGCATAGTTTTGTTGAGAAACTGATTTTTCTTGCATAGATAGATTGGATTTGTCATCACCAGTTGAATTTTCTGGATCTGCTTCCTTAATACCTGCTTGTTGGGAATTACTTTGATATTCATCAGGGGTCTTGACTTTAGCACCAATATCGTCTTCTGCTGAAACTTTTGGTTTCAACGGTAAGTCGGTTGGTTCTTCTAAAGCTTTTAGACGTGATTCAAATTTATCAAGGGTTTCGCCTACATAGCTGATGTCATCTCTAAGTCCGTTAATATCGAACCCTTTAATGACGTCTGCAAGAGCATCTAAAGATTTTTCGACTTTATCGTCTTTTTCTTCGGATTCCTCTTCTTTGCTTTCTTGCTCATCTTTATGATCTTTGTCGTCAGTCATGTTGTTACCATTTATATTGAATTTGATATATATAAGGTTTCTTGATACATTTATATAGGACTAGATTTCATCTACTTTTCGTATTCTTCGTTATCATTACCGTTAGCATTGTCATCCCAACATGATGTACACTTTTCTTGTATTACTTTACGTGGTTGTTGTTCTCCTGTACTCTGTTGTGCATTGTCATAGGAGGCCCCCGTTCTAACTCCTCCATCTCCGTGACCAGGATCTGCAATATTTGTAGATTTATCGGTAAAAGCCTCTGCTAATTCATCTATATTGGTCCTTAAGTTGTCTTTTTTACCACCTTCTGCGTTATTTGCTGCCATTCCACGATCAAATTTGATTAGTTCTTCTACAGTTTTTAATTTACTTGCCAAGTCAGGATCTAATTTACCCATAGTATGTGCGTCTGCTGCACTCCAAGATCTACCATCATGCTCCCCAATACTGTTAGCATGTTGATTTCCGGTTTGTCTTCTACCTACCTTAGATGATGGTATATCACCTGTTTTTACACCTAACTCTTCTCTCTTATGGTTTAGTTTATTTTGTTGATTACTAGTTAATTTTCCTGATGATTCAAACTCTCTAGAATGTTCTAACAATTTAGTCTTCTTTAATCCTTCCGCACCTTCCTCATTTACTGGTTCAGATACATGTTTAGGTTGAATTTTAGCCTGTGGTGATTTAGATTCATCGTCTCTAGTGACCCCCGGTTCTCTACCAAAGTTACCATTTCCTGGTTCTGACCATGTACTACCACATCCTTCTACCTTCATTAACTCAAAAGCCATTTCTAACATCTTTAGTTTATTCTGTACATCTGTTCTCTTTCGTCTTGCTGCCATTCGCCTTGCACGTTGTTCTTCTGTTGCTATTCTTTTAGTATTTGGTATTTTATCTTGATGTTCTCTTGGTTTTACTTCTGTTGTCATATTATGGGCCCTCCCACTTTGACTAGAATATCTACTTCTTGGGTTAGTTTTGACTGGTTTCTTGTTACTCTGTGCTCTAACCCATTTTGGTATTCTCTCTTTCTTACCTGTAATTATATTGACAACTTTTGCTGGGATTTTTTTACCAGTTTCTTTATCTTCTATCGTTTCTGTATATTGTCTACCTATTGTAGGTTTTGCTCTATTAGGGTTATAATCATCATCGTCACCAAAGCCTTTAGCTAAAGCTTTTTTTTTAAGTTCTAAAGTTAGCACTAACATCTTTAATATGGTTGCAGTTTTCTTTCTTTCAGGTCCTTCTGGATGACCACTTACATGTTCTAGTTTCTTTTCTTCTTCTAGACCTGCGTCTTCTAATGCTTCTTTATTATCTTCATCTTGTGCTTTACCATCATATACCATAGGATCTTCTTTCTTCTCATTTGCTATTTCAGCCATTAGTTCTTTTTGTCTCTTTGTTGGACCTGAGTTGACTGGGTTATTAGTGCCCTCGGTTCCAGTTGTTACGGCACCTCCATCACCACCATCTTTTATTTTATCAGTTGATGGAGGTTCACATACGCCTATTTGTTCTTTACGTGAGTAAACGGCATCATCTTTAGAGTGTCTACCCTTGAATTTCTCTCTATCAATTTCACTCATATTCTTATACATATCATTATTTTGACCTCTGGTATCACGATCAATGGTTTCCTTTGCTTCGTTTAATATAGGTTTATTATCTAATGGTAATTTATCTACACCTTGTTTTCCGTCTACGGCATCTTTCAATACATCTTGGTCTATTGTGTCTTCTCTTAGTTCCCTATCCTTACCTTCAATTAATGATGAACCCCCATTATTCTTACTAGTACCATGATATGTTGAACCGTTCTCTTGTGGCTCTCCTCTGTTGTTTTCTAACTCTTCGTTAGTTGGTGCTTCTTTCTCTTTAAAGGCTTCTGATTGTTCATCTCTGTGTTCTGGTTTATTTGAACCTGTTACATCTGATAGTGGTTCCCCTGTTTTCCATTTGTCTGCCATATTTTCATCATATGATATCTCTTTTTGTCCTTCTCTACTTATCTTACCTCCACCATGTCTATTATTAAACTGATGACCAAACTCACTTGCATTTTGACTATCTGCTGCTGGACAAGGCATTAATGAACCATGAACTTTACTTGGTGATATTTTTCCATCGATCACAGCATCTTGTTCTTCGTTACCTGCTATCTTACCTGGTTTTTGATGACTAGGTGTATCTTCTGCTGCTATGATTGGTTCCTTCTTTTCAATATAACATTTAAATTTATCACATCTGATACACATCTTACCATTTCCTCTATCTGTTGTATTGCCGGCCATTGCCTTTGCTATATCATTATGTTGAGTAATAAGTGCTAATGGTACTGCTGGCTCTTCACATACGGCTACTTCGTATTGTTCTAAATCTTTAAGAGCATATGCTATTGACCCATCTTTCTCTACGGTAGGTGTTCTGCCTGTTTTAGTTGCACCACCGAATGATAGTCCTTTATACTTTCCATTTTTAATTGATTTCCATATCTCATCATCTAATTGATAATCTTTGAATATTTCTCCTTGTATTGTAATTGCTGGAAATTGTGTTCCGTCTGAATCTGTTACGGTAGTTGAAGCATAATTGATTCCTTTTCCCACTACTCTGTTAGAATGTGTGTCTGTAATAGGTCCCCCTCGGGCAATCCAAATTGGTAGGACTTTGAGTAGTTCATCTCTTACGGTGATCTCTCCCTGTTTATCTTTCATTTCTACGGTTAATACACCTTCAAACAATCTTCTGTCACTTTCTACGGCAGATAGATCCTTGGTGATTAGTTTAGAAAAAAATAAACGTTCTCCCATAGAGATTTATAATCTTCCGTGGTATATATTAATTCCCTCTAGGAAGTTACGTTTCTGTGTTTTACCACATCTGCTAACATTACGCCTGCTAGAGGTCCTAATACTACACCCAATGCTTGGATGTCAGGTAAAGGAATTTTATCTAGAAACAGTGCAATTCCAGCGATGCCTGTATATGCCCATAGTGCATGATACCTAAGAGCTCCTTTGCTTTCAAACATACCCATAATACTTGAATGCTCTATATAAACTTATCATATGGGACATCTATTGTCTGAGCGTAAGATCTCATGTGTTAGTAAGTCTTTCACTAATTCTTCATATTCAGAGTCAAGATCATCGTGATATTTTCTACTTCCATTGTCTAATCTCTTTGCTACAATTACCATAACTCTCTTTAGTGCAAATATGTCATCCCTTAATACCGCTATTTCTTTTGAGTTATCATTGATTGTTTTCTTTCTTTGTTTAAAGAAATTGAATATATACGCTCCTAATGTTGATACTACTAATAATACTGCCCCTGCGACTATTTCTCCTAAAAATTCAACCATACACTTATATATTAATAATATTATTTAAAGAATGGGTTTCAGTTCTTTACTCTGTATTAAATCTATAATCATTGACTGGTTTCTCATTATAGAGTCTGTGAATTCATCACGTACATTAGGCCATATAGAGAAATATCCACAACCCCAGCAGAACCTGAAATGGTATATCTGATCATATTCATCTCCTTCATCATGTATATGACGTTCAATCTCATATCGTGTAATTAACTTCTTACAATGTTTGCATTTGTTGAAGTCTTTGACAACATGTGATGCGGCCATACCCTTATATATTAATGGGTGTATATAAAGTTATGACGAATATATCCATGTATGTGTATGAACAATTGGCTGATTATGTACAATTATACCCAAAAGGTCAAGATAAAATAGTAGAAGATCACATGTGTGCATTCTGGATTAATGGTAAAAACGTAGTTATTATCAATAATAATAAGAAAGGTGTTGCAGGATATAGACCTGATTTCAGTAAAAGTATAGTTTATTTTGATGGTGGTGAAGAAGGATTCAAAAAATATGAAGATAATTTTGAACCAGTTGTTGAAATTAAACGTGATAGAAAGTCTATTACTTTTTCAGGTCAAGAGGTTGCACACTCATTTGCTATTGCTAGGGATGTTACCCAAGATGGTGAATATACACTAGGCAATATTAAAGGATATATTCTATATGATGAGAGTCTAAGTAGACTTAATTTAATAACTAATCCTGTAAAACACTGATTATTTTCTAAAGTTTTTAGTAATACCTTCTCGCATCATAAAGTCTTTACCCATGTTTTTCCTCATGGATTTCCAAAATGGATCTACCTTTGTAGTACCACCGGCTACTCTGAAATCGTGTAAGGTTTTTCTAATTACATGGTGACAATTATAACATAATCTAGCGTTTAGTTGTTTAGTGTCCCATGAATACTTACTACAGAACATACACAAGTCCCATCCCTTATCTGCTACTGTAACTAATGTGTGAACATTGTCTTTATGTCTACGACACCTTCCACATACTGTAAATAATGTGGCTGATACTGCTTTTTTCTTCTCACAACGCCAACAAAATCCTTCTTTATGGTTATTTACTGCTTTTTGTTCATCTTTTTGATGCATATCCCATAGTTTATTACCTATGGCAGTTCCACCTGTATTTACATCTAGTTTCTCAGCCATGTTGGTCGGTAAAGGCATCAAATGCCCCTCCTATTTCTCTAGATACTATTGCTTGACATGCTTCAAATGGTATTCCTGTTGTTTTAGCCATGTTTGCTACTATTGCTTTTGGATCTTTAGAGTGGAGCCCCTGCATTAAACACTCTCTAACCATGTCAAAGTTGTCTTTATTGATATATTCCATCGGATCTTTCTTTTTGTTAAACATCAGCATCCTCCATGTCTTTAATTATGTCCATCATTTCTGTCACTTCTATCTCATCTAACACATCCGTGGGATTTATATGTTTGGTAGTTAATTCACCTTTATTTAATTTATTTTCCTTTATTTTTATTTTTTTCTCGAGAAAATTAATAAATTTTTTACCGCTTATAGTCGTCTTATTCTCGTATTTGTTAAGAAACTTTGCATTAATTATTAATTTATTATTTATATTCTTAAAAATTCCTACCTTCAAATGTGTTTTATCGTCAGATATTGTCTTTAGCATCTGTCTTACCTTAACTTTGTTGGTATGGTCAAGTTTTAAGAAACTTAGTATATCTAACTCAGATGTCTTTGTGATGGTTAATTCCTTTAATAGGACCGTTTTGCTTGAATTGGTGATATTTAGCCCCTTTACCCTCCTTTTGTGATAAACATAGGCTCCTGCAGTTCCATCATATTTTACTGAAGGAACAACAATTACTGTGGCACCTCCAAGTCCGTTGGTTAAGAGTGTATTATCTCCTAACCCGTAGGTTAAAAGACCCATTCTAAACCGGAACCTTTTTCTTTGGATTATCTTCTGTTGCTACATCGCTTGCATCTTTCAAGTCAAACGTAAATAAAGCAGTAACGTCATCGTCATCATATATGATTAATTGATTACCTGTAATAACCTGTCTATTTGTATGTATTTTCCTGATAGTGTCAGTACGGTTTGCTACGTCCTCGTCCATTGTACTTATTCCATTGTCTAATAATCTTCCTGATCCCCCTGTACCAACATGTGATGTTGGATCTATATAGAACTCTGATACACATGTTCCTATATTTATTTGATAACCGGCATTGTTATGTATAACAGTGCCTCTTATACTATTATTATCCGCTACTGGAACAGAACAAGCAATCATTATAATACCGTCAGTACAACCACCTATTATATATGAGTCTTGTACAATCCAATCTGTTGCATTATGGGATTTGAACCCATAACCTTTACTTCTGAGAATTTTAGTATCTTTAATAATACATGCCTCACAACAATGAATTTCAACACCATTTCCAGTTGCACAATAAATAAACAAACCATTCAATCTAGTCCTAAAACCGTGAAGGTTGAGAGCGTTATCTGTACCACAAGCATTTGTAGTTACCTCTAAACCTGCTATTTCTACATCAGTTGATGTTACACATACTGATGGACATCCTGCTGAACTTGGTGCAAGTACATATTTTCTCCCTGCAGCTCTAATATGTACTGCGTTTTTTGTAATTACAATTGGGTCAGTAATAACTACATCACCAGATGCATTTGGGGATCTTATTAATATGACATCATCACGACCTGATACTACAAGATCATGAGCTCTAGAGAACGTTTTAACGGCATTACATTGACTACATCCACTTAAACCATCATCACCACATATTGGGTCCAAATAAAACACATCACCAACTGCCTGTGAAATATTTTGAGATTCTAAAAGTTGTTGTATGTTTTCAATAGTCTGTGCACCTATGAGTGAAGGTGATAGTGATGACTCTATGGTTACTTATGTGAATGCTGAGGGGGCTATAGGGTTATTACAAAATACATTTAATGCAATTAGGTTCCCCCCTGATACTTGTACTGATTCATAACAAGGACCTGCTCTTGTATAATACTGCTAAATCCTTCTTAATTGCTTTAAGGGAATCTTTCTTATTCATTTTGATAATTCTTCCCAAAAATTTTGTGTGTCAAGTGGTAAATCTGTACCAAGTAATTCAATTTTATTAGACTTGTCTTTCCATATTTCAATTTTGAATTTATAACCTAAAAAAGAAAAAAAGAGATTCAAGAATGCAACCTCGCATCTTGAAGTAATTTTACATACAAGCCAATATGTTGCGGATTTAGGTCTATTCCGTAACTTGCAAACTCATTCTTGATTGTGGTTTCTACAATTATCAGACTTCTAATTGCAGGTACCAATTCATTCAAGACAACAGATTTTTCTGCATCTGTGTAATCTAGTTTGACTTGTGTTGTACTTGGTGTGTTGCCAGAATCTTTCATGTATGATTCATTTGCAAATTCACCACTTTCTTTGAAAGTCGCACATCTTGCATCTGTGTGGTCTTCTTTGCTAGAATACTCTTGCCACCATCCCATTTTGCCATCTTTGCCTCTTTTGCTTTCAGCAGGTGGGTTTTTGTTCTTGTTCCAAAAGTATCTAACACCGCACTTTTTGCAATGTGGTGTTTCATCTTTGTTATATGACATAATTTTTATCTCCTGAAATTTCTTTTTGTCGTAAATTGCGTAATTCTTTTAGACGTAATGATGCACATTTTGCTGAACAATACAACCTATGCCCAGATTCCTTTCGGTCAAAAGAATTATTGCACCAAACGCACAATACATTTTTACGGTGTCTGGCACTAATTTTTACCCTTACACGATTAGTATTTAGCCTTCTGCAATTATGACAGATTGATTTTGTAAAGGTGCATTCTTTTGCATACTTTCTACATTGAAAACACTCTATACGCATAACATAATTTGCCCTTCTGCAAGTATGGCAGAATCTGTATTTACGTTGGTGTAATCTATTAGTTTCAAAATCTGTTAAAGTATTCTTACATACAATAATGTCGTTGATTAATGAGTCTTTATCATCTTGAATAAAGAAAATTACTGAACTCATTTACCTTTAATCATGATTAGTTGGTCATCATGCTTAATCACATCAACATCTGATATGTTAACCATACCAGATACCTTTGGTCTATTAGGGTCAGTTGGCACTCTAACTGTGAGTCCTTTGAATTTCGCATCACACATGACATTCTTACTAGTGAGCATTTGTAATACCTTACCAGTTTCGTCTAACATCTCTGTGTACCACACATTCTTTCTAATATCAAATCTTAATCTGAATGCCTTGCACTCATCAGGGATATCAACATTACCTTTAATGGATCCAATCTTACCTTTACCGTTACCAGTAATCATAACTTTACCCTCGGCTGTCTCTCTTATTGATTCAATATTATCTTTATCAAAAGTAAATCTTCCGTGATGGATTCCATCAAACCAGGATCTACTTCCTATAGGAGCAGTGGATGCAACATCCAATGTGTACTCTGATAGAACACTTTTGAATTCACCCATTTTAGCACCTGGCTTTAAAGCCTCTATCCACCATCTATGGTTGTTTGGATCCCTAGCATTAGAATATACGAATCCTATTTGTGCTTTATCCCAATCCATGTCCAATGGTAACAAGTCTCTATCCTTAATCATTTCTTTGATTTCAGGTACTTTCATTGATGTTCCTTTAGGTCTTACTCCTCTTAATGTCCATACTATAGATGATTGAAATTTAGGTGTCCCCTCTTTAGTTTGAGAATAAGGGCTAACTCTTATTTGTGGTTCCAAGTCAAAAACTAAATCATAGCCAATTTCAGTTCTGACTACCATAGTCTTTACATCTGCTTTATACCTAACACTTCTATAAATCTCATTGGTTTTCTCTGGAGGCATTTGAGATGCGGAATTAACATACTGGTTAGTTTTTTTGTTATCCGTTTTTTTATTAGGAGCTTTAACTGAGTTTTTCCTCATTGAGTTGGCCATGTATTAGTATAGTCTAATCCTTATATTAATGTTTATATTTCTTCTATATGTTTTACAGATTTTACTACCAATGAAATACGATAAGGCCATACAACCTTCTTACCAGATTTCATGATATATTCATTATAATCTGTTGGTACTTCTATGTTCTTTTTTTCACCTGGCATTAATTGACTAGGGAATTTCTTTATTGTTACATAGTTCTTTTTTGTATCTTTCTCGCCACTGGCTGTTACTAGAATACTCTTACCAACTACATTAAAGTCTTTGATAGGCATCTCCCCCGTGTTATGAATCTGATACTTTAGTACCCTTGCCTCACCCATCATAAACTCGAAAGCCTTTTCAGGTGGGTCTATAATCATTATATCCTGTATGTTACCCTCAAGAGCCATCTTCTTCTGGTTCCTCTTCTACTGCTTTCTTGGCTTCTTCATATTGCTGTCCCGGGTTTTTGTAAGGTGCTCGTACCTCTTCCTCACTCTTTTCTATTTCCATATCAGGGAGTCCTTCTCGTCTGATTATATATTTAGTTTTAAGTCTATTCTTTTTCTTTTGTACAGTTTCCACTTGTCCTGGTTTAAGTTCCTCTTGTTTCTCTATAGTTGGATAATATATCATACCTGTTTTCTTATATTCTGATTCCCATGTTTTTAATATCATCATTGCCTGGTCTGCTGACATATCCTTCTCCATCTTCTTAAGCCAATACTCTTGGGTATGACCTATTGCTTTATTAGAAGCATTGAATGCACCGGACCTTTTTCCACCTGGACTTGGATGTCCTTGACCTACACTTCCTGAATCACTTGGTCTTTTATTCATTGGACTACCTTGTTTAGATCCAGATGTTCTTTCTTTGTCACCAGTTGCAGAGTCACCTCTTCCTGATTTCTTTCCACCTGTCTCACCACCTTGCATTTGCATACCCATTTCCATTTGAGCCTCTGCCATTGCCAATTCAGGCATTGTTACTTGTTCAAACGTTGGTTCCTTGTCTGCAATCCAGTTTCCATCATGAGTTCTCTTAATATTGAATCCCATTTGTTGTAGTTGAGCATAATTCTGAACTTTTTGGGCTTCAATTTCCAATTCTCTAAGTTCATCGGCTTCTTCACCGGCTTTTAACTTCAAAACCCAATCATCAACTTGTAATTCAAGTGCTAATCGGTCAAAAATATGAGTTTTCAAGAAATCTTGACTCCATTTCACTGCTCTGTTGGTAATTGTGACTTGCATTCCTTCACTTGCCCATCCTGCAGGCAATTCTCCGAAATAAAGTGGCAAAACACCAAAGGCTGCACCAATAATTTGTCTTAATTCTTGTCTAATATTGATAAATTCTAATTCTTTTAGTGATCCGGTGAAATCTATCCATTGAGCCATCTGTCTTCCACCTTTATCGGACTCTACAAGCAATGGATGTATCATGTATGGGTCTTCAACTGCACGTTGTTCCAATGCACTCCATGCTTTTCTGAAAGTTTCATAGTTTCTTGACGCAATAACCAATAATCCTCTTGGTGGTCGCATCTTGTCAAAGTATTTTCTGATATATTCATCCATATGTGATAGGGACATGACCTTTGACCATAATGCATAGATAGGACTGAACCCGTAAATGAGTCCTGGTTTATATTTACCTGCTACCCAGATAACTTCACCCTGTCCATAGATAACTCTCTTTGGTTGTGGTATACCTACACTGTATACTGATGATACTTCAAGCAATGCTTTGAGTGCTTTGGCACCACATCGATCACATTTTCCTTTTGAAAGTCGTTTATCTCTATGTTCAAATCTAGGACATACATATACTGCATTCCTTTTATCGTCAAATCCTATTCTACCATCAGAGTCAGCAATCATTGCTACTTGAGGGGGATCTATTCTTAACAGTTCTTTAATCTCAGTCTTCTCAAGATCAATCTCACCAGTAGCCTCATTAATGTAATAGTTCTTTAAGAGTAATAGATATGCATTGTCAGCAATATCCAGGTCCCTCTCTAGTTGTCTGCCTACATCTTCTATGGTTTGGTCGTTGTTATTAACATATCTAGTGTATAATGCTTGTAATTTCTTTCTGTTCTCTGGTTTTGGTCTTCTGATATTGGTTGATTTACAGTCATCACATTCTACGGTAGCATCATCTGTTGATTTTGTATCATTTGGAACCTTGTTATGAGCACCTGCATCCATATCATCTCCTTTCTCAGGCTTGGAGTCAAACTCTTTACCACAGTTCTCACATTTATACTTCCATTTCTCTACTACTTCAAATCCGTTCTTGAATGCTTCTCTGTTTAATGTCTCTATTGATATCCTAAGTGCATCTACGTTATCTGCTAGTTCGTAGATCATTATTAATGGGAATGGGAAAATTGGTAGTTTGGCCCCTGTATCAGTAGCCATGTAAGGCTGCATAATAGCAGGACGTGAGGTGGTTTCTGTGAACCCTTTGTTAGTAAAATTTAGATTACTTATGGACTTTGCTATGCCTGCTAATCCTTCTCTTAAGCCCATGACTTATAAACGTGTGCTATGTATATAAAATTTTCTGAAAAAAAATAAATTTTCTGTTAAATAAATAAATTTTTTAATGAAAAGGAGGCGTGAATTGTGACTCTACACATTTCCACGCTAGGTCATCATCGCCAAAAAGGCGGTCTAAGTCGGGCACCGTCAGGGTGGACATCGGGTGTCCCGAGACGACCATACTAGTATATATGCGTTGTCTAATATATATGTTTAGCTGTTAACAGGAACAATCACTGCATTCGCAGTTATCACATTCACAAACCTTATGATCTATACAATCACAGTTAGAACAGTCACATTCAATCGGTTTCATATTCGGGTGTCCTTTTCTTATCTTTCTTAGAATATTTAGATTCAAATGATTTCTTTTCAGATTCGTATTTATCTATATTTTTAGATTTACCGAAGAAATGAACAGGGCAACCCTTACCTTCTTTACATTTACATTGACCGAATAGTGCCATACCTTACTATAGGTACTATGATATTTATATATTATGTTCGTGCCTAAATGTTTCTAAACTCGAGAATAGAAAGATAGGTAAAAAAGTAGTGTACAAAGAAAAAAAAGTTATTAAATAAATAATATTAAGAAAAAAAACTATTAAATAAATAATAATTATTACTATACAAATATAGATTTATATGATACTATCACTATATAATAACATGAAACTAACAGCAGAAGATTTCATAGCAAGAGGTGAAGGAGGTTTTTATGCAATTCCTGAACATATTGTAATAAAATGCCTAGATAACCAAGATAAATTAGAACGCCTTGAAAAATTAGCCCAAGACCGATTAGAAGTACTGATTGAGTTTAAAGAAGAATGTAACAGATTAAAAGAATCTATGAACGGAGGTTAAAATGAGATTATGTAAATGGGAAGATCCTATGAGACAAACTAACACTAAGAGAAGATATGAACTATTAGATATCCTTGGTGCTAAGTGTGCATGTGGTTATGATGATAAAAGAGCCCTCCAACTTGATCATATTAATGGTGGTGGAAATGCACAAGTAAATAAATTGGGTAGTAAATCAAACGTCTATAAGTATTATCTTGAAAATCCTGAATTTATAGAAAGAGACTTACAGGTTCTCTGTGCAAATTGTAACTGGATTAAGAGACATACACATAAAGAATTACAAAGGGTTTAATCTTATTTGGTAGAATCACAAATCGGATTCTTTCTTCTCATTTTTCTTACCTTTCTTTCTGAATAATCCATCTACGCCCATTTCACAAGATTCTCCAGAACATGCACAACCCATATAATTATTATGTGTGCCTACTATATTAATCTTCTTGTTTCTTGGCTTTAGGTTTGACTTTAGGGTTTGGATTGGTTTTCTTTACCTTATCCAGGGTTTCATTACTTTTCTTAAGTTGGTAAGCACCATACTCTGCATCGAGATCCTTTTTCTGTAAATTATAATCTACCAATTCTGCTGCTACTCTTAATACCTTCTTTTTATTCGCTTGTATTTTTCTGACCAAGAACGGTTGTTTATCTTCCATAGCCTCTATCTCTTCTTGGAATCCTTCCAATTCAAAGTTGGCCTTTGTGATTTTTTGAGTCATTGACTCTATTTCTTCAATTAGTATATCTATTCGTTCTTCCATCTTTCTTCAATATCTTTTATGCTAACCGGGTATATATTTCTTTGGCTCTCTAGAATTATATCGAGGAGGCACTTTCTACAATAACCACTACCAATACCCATAGCAATACCTCTACAAGTCTTACAAGGCAAACTCCTATCCATATCTTCCATAGATTTATATGTGTTATAACCGTATATTAATTTATGTGGAATACAAAAAGCGATGCTGAAGAACATTACCAGGACCTATTATTAGTCAAAGAACATGTAGCAAAAGAGTTCGAGGATAATAGAAATGGTGGTATGGTTATAGACAAGGAAGCAAATGATTATAGAATGGGTGTTATTGATAGATTGATTAAAGACTCTGATTCTGAACGTAAATCTAAATCAGAGAATAAAAACCCAGGTATGCAGTAATGAACTTTCCAAATATCAATGACAGGTATATAGAAGCAATGGCTGAGAAAATACTAGGTAAGGAAGAAGTTAAAGGTATACAGAAAGACTTTACTGCTATGATGGAAGCAGTGTATGGTGATAACAAATGGGTTTCTTAAGCGGTCTAATATGGGGAGTACCCCTAGGTATGGTCCTCATTGTTGCTGTACTGTTTAATGAGTTTGGTGTTGTAAATATATCAGATGTTATAGATGAGTATATATTCATGCTTGAAGGGTTTGATTGTAAAGAACTACATACATACTCAATAGAACATGATCTAGGCTTTGCAAAGAAATATGTATTTGAAAACTGTTTCAGGGAGTTAGGTAAAGTATGAGAGGTTTATGCCAGGAGTGTTTTACTTCAAACAAAGATTTATATTTGGTGAACGGTATAGGTAAGTGTGGGAAACATGGAATTTTACAAAGTAGATAAAGAGCCCCTAAACACATGTGTTTGTGGGTATAAGAACAAACGGTTCATAGGCAAGTATTGTACTATGAGTTGTTATTACAAATATGAGGTATTACGATGAAGGAATATAAATTCAGTATAACAAATAAAATGTTAGCAACTGGTGACGGTTTTGGTGCATTTGGCAATAGCCTTATGATGTACGCTGTAAGCCAAGCTAACGAGAAAAACCCAAGTTTTATGGTAACTGGTATTTCGTATAAATATGTACCAGATGATACTGTAGAAGAGGGTACTCATGAATGGACTATGAAGTTGATGAATAAAGAGGAACTCTTAAAATGAACGTAGTTAAAGATGGATTTCAAGTGAGAAAGATTCCAAAAGAAGAAGTACATGGTGCAATAGCACCGATTTATTTAATGGGACTTCCTGGGGATCTAGACAAATTAGAGGATCAATTGATTCACGTAAAGGATTTAGGTGGGTCATTTGATTACGAGAAAAAGGAGTTAGAGGCATGATTATAGAAGCAACTGACGATGCAAAACACACACAATGTTCAAAGTGTCATAGTGACATGATTAAGACAAAGTCGGACAAGTGTTGGAAATGCAAATGAGATGTCTCAGATAGTCAAATGTCCAGAGTGTAAGACAGATACACATAGGGTAATTCTTGCTGGTAAGCAGGCCCTATGTATAAACTCTAAATGCCCTATTCAGAAATTTACTGTGCAGGACTTTGTAGAGGGGGAATCTAACAAACACCATAAGGACAAAGGCAAAGAGAACAAGTCATATAACAACTCTGGGAGAAAGAAATGAAAAGAGCAAATATACCGAACAAATATATAGCGGATCGGTATGTACAGAGTCGTATTCAACAACTTGAAGAGATGCATGTAATACATAAGAAATCTCTAAAAAAGATAGAGAAAGAAATTGATGGTATAAAGGAGGCATATTGGTATGTCTGATTGTGGTATAAATAACCCTACAAAAACATTCGTAGTTAATACAGTACCCATGCCTACTGGTAATGGTACCAGTTGGTTCAAGACCATATTTGAACAACGTGCTGAATGTGCCTACTGTAAATGCAAGACACTTAAAACATTATGTAACCCATGCAGGGACCTATATGAACATGATATACTAAGTCATATAAGAGACACTACATTACACACAAGTGTGTTTGAAAAAAACCCTGTTAGTGTTAGAAGTTATACTAGAGTAAGAAAGAAAATCTAAACAAGTGTCTTAGCACACTTGCTACATATGTTGGTACCCTCTCTTTTTTGGTCCTCATCTGTCATTGCATCACCACAATAACCACATGCTGCGATACCCATAGCCATAGGGTCTACAGTACCGTCTCTAAGGCCTTGTACCAGTTTCTCTATTTCAGCTTTCTCTGCAGGGGGCATTTGTTCAAGTTCCATTATAAATTCGTCATCAAACGTAACCTCCCATCCCTTTCCTACTTTGGTTGCTGACGCTCTTCCACTGTTAGGTTGTACAGGCCCGCTAGGGCCTTTTTCGGTATTAGGCATGTTTATAAATCCTTGTCCTCAGACATCTCTTTACAGATCCTTATACTCATGGATTCCTTTGAACTTACCATCTCTGATAAACCCTTTACCTTCATGAGCACATGCACAATTTTCACATGTGATGGTCATCTCAAAATTGCCATAACTCACATATTGGTCCTCTGTAAGGACTATGTTGTCTCTGCCTGGTATGTCTCTACCTATAGTCATTCTTTGACTACACTGCTTGCATTTCAAGCCAGGTCTTAGTTGTAATAACATGAGGTTAGTACACCTCATAAGCTTTGCTTAACATGTTATAATATAAGTAAATGGTATATATAAATGAAACTAAAGTGCTTACTATGGATCGAGGATCTTCGTAAGTAGACTTTAGATCGTGGCACCATAATTCATTTTATACGACAGGTGTGTCATATCGTCTGCAGACTCATACACGACCATGCCAGGTATCTACTCCTGGATCAATGCCGATATACTATACGTGAATGCTATATATAATACTATCTATCCGGGAGCAATTCCTCATCATCTTTGATGGGGAGGGAACTCTCTCTAGCATCACCATAAGCAACACCACGCCAAAAGCCTTGTTTATGTATAGTCCTAAGTAACATGATTAAAGTGGGGACTTCGGCTATAAGGTCCTTGGCATTCTTGTCTTCTTTACTTATTAAATCAATGATAGTTTCAAAACTGATACTCTCAGAGATTTTACCCTCCTCTACGAGGCATGTATAGTCTGCGAGTGGAGTCTTATCTACCATATATAGTATTTAACTTAGACGTATATAGTTTTCTCGTCTGAATGATCTACTACACGTAGATCGTCTTTTCATCTGGTATTGTGACTGTAAGATGAGACTTAGACATATATTGTTTTCTCATCAGGTATGACTACCTCAATCTCAGTCACGAGTTCACCCTTTTGATATTGGTCTTGTTTCAATTTTCTATTATATTGTCGTGCTTTGACTTTATATATGGATAGTTTGTGAGTACCTTCTGGGAGGGGGACAGTCGGTGTGTTCTGTAGAGTTACTATTTGTTCTATGCCTGTAGCTTCTATCATGTGTGGTCCGCATAATCCTCTTATGGTAATTCTATTCAAGAGGTTTCCTCTACACTGTAAGTGTTCATACTTATATTAAGGATAGGATGAATAAAAGTGTTATTACTAAATAAAAAGGTTTGGGATTTTGTCCCCTTTGTGGATTTATATATCTATTCTACTCCGCCTAACTTCAAATTTTTCGCCCTCCATTCCTGGAAGTGTTGAACGTGCTCTTTGGTTAGATGCTCTAGAGTTTTGTTCAGTTTCATTAGTTCTGTGATAATTTGTATCTCTGCTTCTGTTGGCATTATGCTTCCTCTATGAAGGTAATTTCTATTTTATCTATGCCCTGTTCGTAGTCATATCGTGGACAATCATACCATACAGTATGATCATATGATCCATGACTATCTACTTTTGTCTTACATACTTTAAATTTTCCTTCAATTTTTTCAAATTTTGTTCCTTTTTTATAACCCAATACTTCGGCTAATTCTGCTGAATTATAGATTAGAGTTCTTTTCTCTTGCATAAAGATTATACGGCTCCCCCGGTTATAAATCTATAGAAAATTTGGTGAATGCCTTGAGAAATTTCGTTGAGAGTGGGTAGCCAAATCCCACTGCTACTGGCTCTCTTCGTAATCCAATAGTAATTATATTACGCTCTTTCCAGTTATAAATCTACTTAATTTTTTCCTTGACATTTATAATTCTTTTATATTTTATTTTTCAAAAATTCTCCCTGTGCACCTGCACACCTATATATACCTATCTCATTGGTGTGAAACTGTTTTTACATAGTGGGGGCTGATGACTAGATTATACTCCCCTACGGAGTAGGCATACACATATAAGGGGGCGAGTATGGGGTTGGTATAATACACACATACATGCATGCTACTAGGAACAAACACATACATACACCATACCATAACACAATCAAACATACATACTGGTATAGGGATAGGTAGTAATAGAACTCCCCCCTGCATACATACTATAATAGATAATATAGATATATAGATATAAGAATAATAGAAAGCGAGAGGTTTGACCGACAGGTTTAAATCAAACCGTGACCAATCAGTCGTGAAATCCGAATTGGACACACAAACAACAAACAACGCTGACAGTAGCATAGTAACTGTAACATGTTGGTTCTGTAATAAGAACGTAGATGATGGTTATACATGCCATGAATTTGATACCGTATATCACAAGGGGTGTGGTAGTGGTGTATCATGCACATCATGTCCTGTATGTATAGGAGAGGGTATTGATCCTTGTAGTAGTGATTAGTAGCCCCCCATATATAATACAATATAGTATAGGTCGGTTTGACCGACAGGTTTAAATCAAACCGTGACTAACCAGTCGTGAAATCCGAATTGGTCAAACAAACAAACAAGGTATCTGATGATGAGTTTATAACTCGAAACATATGTAAATATGTCATGCCTTCCACAAAGAAAGCTAATCCCTCTGATAGTGGGCTAGTAACTATCACAGCAGTAGTATCAGAATCAGGCAACATAGGTTGCTCTCAATTCCCATACCTAGAAGGTAAAGGTTTTGAGATAATTAAAGACATTCAAACCAGCCGTAAGATAGGTGGCAAATGGCGTAATTGGATTGCAAGTACAGATATTGCAACATTACAAGCAGAATTAGCCAAACATGCTAACATATCATTAGAGTTAGTTGCCATTAGTGCAGAACAGATAGCCGAGAATGAGGCTAAATATGGCAAACGTAATGCTGACGCTAAATCTAAAGCAAAAGCAAAACGTGCTAGTGTATCTGCACAGAAAGCAATAGAAGGTGCATTAAATACACTTATAGAAGCAGGTGTAGATAAAGACGCACTAAAGAAAGCATTGGGATTATAAATCCCCCTGCCCTTTTTCCTTAACATACATTAACGATTTATAATTGATGATTAACATGGTTTTTAAATATTGTAAGAGATGTGTAGGCATTAGACAGTTTTTGCCTAATGGCTATGATAGTCCAAGACATTGTGATATATGTGGGAGTGATGAATGATATGACTAGTTTAATTAAATGTAATCTCTGTAATGCATATTTTTTTATTGATAAGGATTGGGTTAATAGAAAGCCCCGTCATGAAGAATGGCATAGTAAGGCATTAATACAAAAGCGTAATACAACACAAGGTATAGTTGAATGGGTAGAATATGCAGATTTATAATGAAACAGAAATTAAAAGAGTTATTGTATTTATATAGGAAAGGTATTGTGCCAACAATGAAAGAATTTAGAGATGCATTAAAATGAATGAATTACATATTATAGTGAACGAATTATCTAGTTCCGAAAGTGCTGTTGCTAATCAACAGGTATGTAGCTGTGGTAATACATCATTTGCTTGTATAAGCCACAAAGACGCTATTTGCATGGAATGTGAAAAGTGGGTAGAAATTGTTACTTCTATCAGGAGTTATGAGGCATGAAACCTCAAAATACTCTAAGATTTAATGCCTTTAAGAATAAAGGCGAGTACAATTCATTTATTAATAAAATGAATGCAAACAGCACTCAAATGGGTGTAAAAGACTGTGGTAATTATGTAAAAATCACAGGCAAAAAGGACATTGTATCAGGTTGGAGAGTTGTCAATAATATGGGCATGGAACCATATTTTGTTGATGATAAGAACAATATTTGTTCAACACAACAGTTTGATCAAATGATGAGGGCTAAATAGAATGACAGTTATAATAACTGTTGTTGATGATGAACACTCATCAGGCGAATATTTTGTCGCAAAAACAGATAATCACACAATACAAGATATTGTTGATAAATGGGAGGATCTATAATGTCATTTGATGATGAAAACTATGATATATTGACAGATTTATTTCTGGCAAATGATAGTAAATGTGCTACCCATGAGACAAATTGGGAAGGAGAATTGGTATTTTTAGAACAAGACCAATCACATCTAACTGAGGAGAGAGAATCATGATAGAATATGTTGATGACAATGGTGTTATTGTGTCTATTGCTGATGTAGAATCCCCCCATGATGAGTGTTTTGATGGTATAACAACTGTCATTAGTGAAGAACTTGGAGATGATTTATAATGACCGAAGATAAAGCATATTGTAATCTTTGTGGTTATGAGACAAAACAAGATGATGATGGTTGTGTATATCATCAAAGAATATCTTATAGTGAAGATGGAGAAATGTCATATAAATATGATGAGTTCAATCAAGATGGAGAGGAATGGTAATGGATATTTCCCCATTAAGAAAGGCTAGACAACCATATACTACTGATGATGGATTTTATCATTATTGGTGTGATTGTTGCACAAGCTATGTCAAGGAGAAAGTAAGATGAATAGATTACTCAAGATATTTGGCATAACAATGGCAATAGGTATTCCATTGATCATTGGATCACGATACATTGATAATGAGTATGGATTTAGTATAATACCATTTGTTATCGGTGTATTAATATCTGATGCTGTTGGGAACAGATTGAAATGAATATAGTCAAGTTAGTCAATGATAAATGTCCTTACTGTGATGATATTTTCATTGATGGTAAGATAGACAACAAAGATGTAACAAATCATATGGATAATAACCATGATGATAGATTCATGAGGGATTATTACATATGATAGAACATAAATCTGTATGGTTTGGCGAAGGCAAGAGAAAAATGAGATATAAACCATGTAATTTGGAGGATAATGATGAAAAAGAATAAAGATATTGAGTTCTTTGATGAACTTAATGCCGAATTAGATACTCATACTCAAAATCTCAATTTTATAAGGAATGAGATGAGAATGAAAACGCCTGTTAGTTATAACTTACAAACAAGTGAGTTATCTAAAAAGGGAGTAAAGAATGATTGATACATGGCATTATAACACAGCATTATTTGCTTGTTTAGCTATAATGACACCGTTAGCCATGATCGACTTGTTCATACATTACAAAAAGGGCAACACATTAAGTGGATATGTTGATTCTTGGCGTGATAACATAAGGGGTATTTGGAAATGAATAGTTTTAACTATGATGATTTTTCATCATGCCTTACAGATGAAGAAAAGAGTAAATATTTAAAGAAAAGAGTTTCACTCAACACATACATGCAAAGTGATGATGAGTAGTATGTATAATGCGAGGTTTGTTTCATCTCGTCATCACATCAACCATATGGTAACCACCCCGTTGATATATATTAACACGGGGGGTTACCCTTTTTACTTAACGTGATTAAAATGGATATAAGAATATTAAAAATATTAAAGAATAGTGATGTAACTATTAAACAGTTACTTGCTATTGATAATATAATTCAAACCAATGAGGATTGGGCAGTAGAAAAAGCTGTTGAATATGAACAAGGTAGGCGTTAAAATGGATTCAAATGAATTAAGACACTTATTAGTAGAGTTATTAAAGACTGACATAAGTAATAACACATTGGGGGAGACATTAAGGGCATTGTTGCCTATTACAGATGATAGTTTCCCCCCTACACATTGTAAATGTTGTGATTACTATGATGATTATAATTATGGGTATCAATATGATTGAGGTTGCTGAACTATTAGAGTTGAAATTGCTTAATAAGTTTAAAAAGAGAGTATTAGAATTGAGAGAGGAATTAAAATGAATAAATGTCAAAATGTAGATTGTAAAAATGCTGGTATTAAGGTAAGAGTATTGATTGGTTTTGGTAATAAACCTGATGAAGAACATGAAATATATATGTGTAGACCATGTATTTCTTTACAATCATCAATGAAAGGATTTAAGAATTAAAATGAATTATTGGCAATGTAGAAAATGTGGTTGGTATTGTGCTGATTGTCCTCAAACAGTTAAATGTGAGGATTGTGGGTGGATTAGAGTAAAATGAACGAATTAAAAGCGATAAGAACTGGCATGGACTTCGTAGATGAATTTATTGGCGAGTTCAATGCTAAATTTCCCTTATCCAAACTATCAGAAGGTCATATGACTGAGATGTGGGATAAGTTAGGAGAGTTAGGGTTAAGTCCCAAACAAAGAGTAGATAGTGTGAAATCATACTATAAACTAAAGGATATGGTATGAAAGCAAAAGATAGTAATGGCAAAGAGATAAACTGTAATGATTGTGGTAAAGCACAAACAGTTAATGAATGTCAACTACATAGGAGCAGTACAAAATGCTATTATTGTCATTTACTTGACACACATATGGTTGAAGACACACCAGATAAAGAGGAAATGAAAAATGGATAAAGACAAAATAAGACAAGCCTGTCAAGAGATACAAGTATTACTCTTTAAAGGCAAGACATCAGGCGAGGTGTATGATATTTTAACTGCAAAGGGTTACACCTCATCTGAGTTAGATAAGGCTATGGATGTAATTGAATCTATGGCAACAAGCGATCATTCTCCTGTTAAAAAGGCTATGGATGATATTAGTGAGCAGATGGAAAAGATGACTAAAGGTATAGATGGTATAAAGAATTCAAAAGAGTTTTATAGTATCATTGAACATGGTTATCTTAATTACTTTATGCCTCATGATAGATTGAGGGGTATGCCAATTTGCTTCTTGTTTAATCAAGCAAGTAATCCTCATGTAGGTATAGTACCAATGAGTGGATCTAATGATCATAGTCCAATGGATGATTTAAAGGAAGTAGTTTATTCTACTAACCCTGACGCATATCTATTCTGTGGAGAAGCAAGTATGAAGAAGATTATGAAGGGAGATCCTGAATATGATAATCCCCCTGATCATAAGTATGGGGATATTATTAATGACCCCAAATCAGAAGATATTGTTGTCTTGACAGGTAATACTAGATCAGGAGATGATAGATTCCACAAATCATTTAGAATCAAAGGGACAAAAGATAAAATGTCATTTGAGAAAATGGAAGAAGATGCAAAAGATATGCAGAGTGAGAAAATACCATGAAAGACGTAGATGAATATGAAGGCACTTCAAGTGTAGATATTACTGTGAATGATCTTGCTAGTAGTTATAGCAAATCATTAGAGGGAATAAAAGAATTGAGAAATCAATCATACAAGGTGTTTTATGCATTGTATAGCAGAGATAATCCTGATAAAGATGTGAGTAAAATCACACAGGATATTATTAATGCAGGTGTTAAAGTATATCAACAAACAGTTGATCCAAGCATTGATACATTGGATAAGGTTGCTGAGGATATGATTAGTTCATTCCCAACACAAACAACTGAGGATATACGTCAATGCATGATGGATAGAGGTATGATGGAGTTATCTGAAAAACTATATGGTTCAGCAAATGCTTTTGAGTTTTTGCGTCTTCATAAAGAAGAGTTTGAAGCCATTGAGAATGAGGCATTAAAATGAATGCTACCCAATCAAGAATGAAAGTGTTTGAGATTATCGACAAACATATGAGTAGAAAGGGTGGTTGTGAGCATTGTGTTAGTGCAATAGCTGGAGCCTTATATCATGCACAATCAGATCCTAGTGTTATGGAATTGATTGATAGTTTAATGGATGAAGGTGGATTTAATAAAGAAGGTCGTATGGGAGAATCTTCAGCAACATTCAATGATAACATGGAAAAAATCAAACAAGGAAGATCAATGCAAGACATAGCACATGAAGATGCACTTCGAGAAGAAATAAAGGAGAATGAAAATGACAAAAAGGATTGATATGAAAGAGGGCATTAAATTGCCTCGAGGGGATAATAAACGTACTTGGCGTAGATGGAAAAATGCTGATTCTAGTAGAGATCGAAATAATATTAGATTTTTACACAGAGTTAAACTGTATGCAAAGAAGTTCGGATTATCAACTGAAGAAGCTGACGAGTTCAGCTTTACAGGTTGATGTCTTTACTAGACAGCAAGTGGTGTGTTGGGATAACCCCAGCATACCACATTGGAGCTAGACATGGGTAGATATAATAATGTCATAGGCTACTTTAGAGGTCAAGGTGTAAGCCAATGGGATAGAGGTTCATTTGTAAAGAAACAGGCTTATAGAACTGAGGGTTGTGAAGCAATATTTGTTTCACAGGGCAACACTCAGGGTATGAGAGTACAGTTTCAACAAAGAGAAGGAGATAAAGAGCCTAAATTATATGTGTCTTGGGTATCACTTGGAAGTAAAGGTAGATATGAGGCAGATCCAAACAAAATAAATCAGGAAGAAAGAATAAATAATGTACACGGAAATCCTGTACAAATTGCTTGTCCAAACTGTACAGCAAATAATAACACATCAATTCTAATTAGAGACAAGATCAAAGATACTTGGTCATGTCCTGCTATGTGTGGATTTGATTATGGAAATAGATCAATCAAGGAATTGATTAAAGAGGGAGAGTATCACAAGGATATTGCCGTCCTATCAACTGTTAAAAAGAACGTTGATATAAAGGTAAATGATTGGAAAGATTAAAATGAATGAAAACAAATTGATTCAGAACGAAGCAAACAAACCAAGTGTTTTTACATGCGATAGTATGACTTGTGGGTTTGCGTTAGAGGAGAGTAATAATGCCTACTAAGCAAAGAGTAGTCGGTAAGAAATTAGAGGGTAAAGTTGATGGTCAAATACCAACAATACCAGTTAATTTTGATATGTATGTGCCAAAAAGATTCGGTACATATGTTAAAATGGGAGACGAGGTAGAAGATTTAACCATTGCTATTAATGCAGGGCTACCTTATCTGTTAGAGGGAGAGAAAGGTATAGGTAAAACTATGCTTGTTACAGAAGTATGTGCAGAGACAGATACTAATCTTGTAACCTATAATTGTTCTAGTGGAACTACTATGGGGGATATTATTGGTAGAGAACATCTTACTGCTAGTGGATCTGTATTTAAGTTAGGTGTCCTCCCGACAGCAATTAAAGTTGCAAACGAATCAAAGAACAAACGTGCTGTTCTATATCTTGATGAGTTGAACGCTTTAGAGCCTGAGATACAAAAGATGTTAAATCCTGTGATTGATGACAGAAGAAGCATTATAGTTAATAATCAACTATTCGAGCTTGATGATGGAGTTACATTCACAATAATTGCTTCACAGAATCCTAGTTACTATTCAGGTGTGAATCAGTTGAATGAGGATTTGAGATCAAGATTCGTAGGACAGGTTATTGAATATCCTTCGAGTTCACAAATAGCATCTGTAATTGATTGGACAGATATACCAGAAGATGATGTAAAAGATCCTTTACTTGCATTGGCAGTAGATACATTAGCCATGAAAAAAGAGAGTAAGATTGACTATGTTATCTCTGTCAGAGACATATCATTGTTCTGCAAAACATATAGAGCCTTCTTAGCAACATATGATGAGAATGATGTTAGTGCAGATACAAGTATATCTGAAAAGATATTAGAAAAGACAATCAGAACTGCAATACTAATGAAGTTCTCAGATTATGATGAGAGACAAACTGTATTGGTAAGATGCAATGATGTCTTTGGAGTCAATTTCTAATGGAAGCAGATAAAGAGTTAAAGGAAGTAGAGGACACTTCCCTCTCCTTTTCTGATTTTGATGACGCTGGTAAGTGGTTGGAAGGCGTAGTTAATCCGTTTGATAGTAAGTTTGATTGCTCTGATAATACTTTATTAGGAGATTCATCATTAACAATCAACAGTTTATGTGATAAGACAAAGTCAATATTTGAAAATGTTATCGGTGTTCCAATAAATATAATAGAAGAAGATAGCGAACATTCTTCAATCGTATCACATATAGATGAAAATGGAGACAAACGAGTTAATATAACATTAGGAAACTTTG
>Ga0233435_1000648_pt1 | contig 39000 bp, 44 predicted proteins | sample SI_122_August201_3_FD_182735 | JGI IMG/M metagenome (GOLD analysis project Ga0233435, IMG submission 182735) | Seawater microbial communities from Saanich Inlet, British Columbia, Canada - SI_122_August2016_135_MG | ecosystem: Environmental > Aquatic > Marine > Inlet | place: Canada: British...
GATTAAAAACTAAAAAAGCAACAAAAAAACCTCGAAAAATCGAGGTTTAGAAGTATTTTGTAATTTTTCAGCTATATTGATATATAGTTTTCTTTTTTGTTAAAGTTTAAGAAACAGAGACTACTTATAATAAAAAAAAGAACTTTCATATGAAAGTTCTTTTTTTTTATTATCCAAATTTACTATAATCATGCATTTGCATTTCTGCATTTACTTTTCTTACTATATCAAGAATAACAGAAACTATAATGATAAGCCCTGCTGCTGATACAATAAAATCAACTGATTGTCACATAAATTTTGACATAACATAAGGAAGAATAGCTATTAATGCTAAGAATCAACCTCAAAATAGATTTAAATGATCAGATACTTTTGTTAAATAATCTGATGTATCAGAACCAGGTCTAATACCTGGAATATATCATCCTCTTTTTTGAATACTCTCAGCAACATTATCAGTATTAAATGTAATTCATACATAAAAGAATGAAAAACCTAGTACAAGTAAGAAATATATACCTATAAAAGCCCATGAAGGATTTGTCATACTAAAATATTCTAATAAGAATTTTCAAATTGATTGAGAAGAATCACTCATTCAATCTCCTGTTAAAATTTGTCATAATATAGCTGGAAAAGTAACTAATGATATTGCAAATATTATTGGTATCATTCAAGCCTGATTAACTCTAATAGGAAAATAAGATTTTTCCTCTCTTCAAGTTCTTGTATAAATCAAAGGTATTCTTCTATTACCTTCTGTAAACTTAATAATAATATAGATTATTATTAAAGTTGCAAATATTAAACCAGCAAATAATGGAAAATTACCTCCATTAACATGCCCTATAATAACTCAAGGTACAGCTGATAATACTCAAGCTGTAATTATAATAGAAATACCATTTCAGATTCCTTTTTCTGTCATTACTTCACCTAACCACATCAAAAACATAGTTCAGGCTGTGATAATAGTCATTGCAGTTAGAATAACTTTTGCATCAGATATATCCACTAAATTACCAGTAGTTGATAAAGTATTTAATAATACAATCATTCAGTAAGATTGTACAAATGCTAAAGGTAAAGTTAACCATCTAGTGTATTTTGTAATCTTTTTTTGTCATTGTTCACCTTCTTTTTGTAAATCTCAAATTTTAGGAACAATTACTCATAGTAATTGGATAATGATTAATGCATTAATATAAGGAGATAATCACATAAGAATTATCGAAAAATTAGATAATCCTCATCACATTAAAGCACTAAAAAATGATAATCATTTATTTGCTTCCATTATTTTTGCTAATTGACTAGTATCAACTCAATAAACGGGTATAACAGAAAGAACTTTATATACTAAAACAAGTAACAAAGTTGCGATAACTTTTTTTCTTATACTTTCATTTTTGAAAATACTTTTTATACTATTAAATGCCATAATTGTATTGTTAATAATTAATTATTTTCATTATACTCAAAAATAATAAAAACCCAAACTAAAAGCTAGGGTTTTTTATAAATGTATATTACTAGTTAGTTTCTAATTTTCATCATGCTTTTTCAATCGCTTCTCTAGCAGTATTTGTAGCTTTATCAACAACAACATTTACTTCTACTTTTAATTCACCATTTCATAATAATTTTATTTGTAGTGATTTTTTTCTAACTATTTTATTTTCTAGTAAAACATTTTTATCAATTTTAGTTATACCTTTTTCAGCTAAAACTGCAATATCAGAAATATTTACTATACTATATTCTTTTTTGAACATAGCATTCGAAAAACCTTTTAATTTAGGCATTCTTCTAAACAATGGTGTTTGTCCTCATTCAAACCAAGCAGCGACTCCACCACCAGATCTAGAATTTTGACCTTTACATCATCTACCACAGTAAGTTCATTTTCATGATCAGTTACCTCTACCTAATCTTTTAAAAGTTTTTCTAGCCCCTTTATTAGGTTTTATATTTGTTAATGATAACATAAATTCTTTTAAGTTAATAATTAATAATGAACAATGAATAATTCATAACAATAATTATTCATTATTATTCTTTCATTATTCTTTTAATTTTTAAATGATGTTAAAGCTTTTATAGTTGCTCTAGCATTATTTATAAGATTTGAAGAACCATATCTTTTTGCTAATATATTTTTGTATCAAGCAACCATTAATACTTTTCTGGCTGCTCAACCTGCAATAATTCATGTACCTTCAGAAGCAGGATGAACCATAATTTTTGCAGCTTTATATTTAGCTTCAATATTATATGGAACAGTACCATTATCAATTCTAACATTTGTTAGTCTTTTTTTAGCATCAGCAACTGCTTTAGCAATAGCATCAACTACTTCCCATGATTTTCCTGTTCATAAAGCTACTCTTCATTTACCATCTCAAATAACCATTACAGCTCTGAATCTTAATTGTCTACCTCATGCTGTAACTCTTGTTACCCTATCAATAGCAAGTAATTCTTCTTTGAATTCTTTTCTTGGTTTTGAAAATTTTCATTTTCTATTATCTTTTCCAGAAAAAGCCATATTTATAAGTAATTAATTAATTAAAATTTAAGCCCTCAAGCTCTTAAAGCTTCAGCTAAAGCTTTAACTCTACCATGATATGCAAATCATCATCTATCGAATACAATTTCATTTACTTTCAATTCTAATGCTTTTTTTGCCATTTCTTCTCAAACTTTTGTTGCCATATCAATTTTTGTACCAGATTTATCTAATTTTAAATCTGAAAAAGATGTAAGAGTTACTCCTTTAGTATCATCAATAAGTTGAGTATATATATTAGAATTACTTCTATATACTGCTAAACGAGGTCTAGCATTAGTTCAACTTATTTTAGATCTAATTCTTTTTTTAATTCTTGATCTTTTTAATGTTTTTTCTAACATTTTAAAATTTATTATAAGTTAAATTTTTTATTTACCTGTTTTACCAGCTTTTCTAACAATATGTTCATTAACATATTTAATACCTTTACCTTTATATGGTTCTGGTTTTTTCTTCGCTCTAATTTTAGATGCAAATTCTCATACTAATTGTTTATCAACACCAGATATATGTAATATATTTTTAGCTTTTTCATCTAAAGCAACAATTATTCATTCTGGAGCTGACATTTCAACTTTATGAGAAAAACCTATACTTAGAGTTAGCTTAGTTCAAGATACTTCAAATTTATAACCTACACCATTTATCTCTAAACTTTTTTTATATCATTCACTTACACCTATAACTAAATTATTAATTATAGATCTTGTTGTTCCCCATAAAGCTTTTGTAGAATCATCAATAGGAGTTACAACAACAGTATTTTCTTCTTTAGTAACACTTACTTTATCAGAAAAATCAAAAGATAATTCTCATAAAGGTCATTTTACTTTAATATTATTACCTGCTAAAGTTACTTCAACCTTTTCAGGTATAACTACAGGCATTTTACCAATTCTTGACATTTTTTCTAAATTATAAAATATAAACTGGAACTTTCGCTAAACGAAATCTCATTTATATATGAAGTTTAATAAACTTCACACAATAATTCTCAACCTACATTTAAGCTTCTTGCTTCATATCAAGTAATAACACCTTTTGGTGTTGAAACGATATAAATACCTAATCCATTTCTAGATTTTTTAATATCTTTTGCTCAAATATAAATTCTTTGACCTGGTTTACTTATTCTTGTTAATGTAGGAACATATTTAGTTACTCTTACATTATTCAAAGTAAGCTTGATTGATTTTTTATTGTTTTCTTCATCAACAATATCAAATCAGGCTATATATTTATTTTTCTTAAGAATTTTAACGATATCAGCTTTTAATTTAGAATAAGGAATTTTTACTTCTTGTATTCTAGCTAAATATGCATTTCTAATTCTCGTTAATAAATCTCCTATTGGATCTATTATCATAACAATAAAATTATTAAACTAAATTTATTTTTAAATATTTCTTACCAACTAGATTTTCTAACACCTGGTAATTCTCAAGCATTAGCTTTTTCTCTAAAACAGATTCTACAGATATCGTATTTACCTAAATATCATCTTGTTCTTCAACAAATACTACAACAGTTAAATACTTTTGTAGATTCTTTAGGTTTTCTTCAATCTGCTATTGCTTGTAAGAATTTCTTTTTTAATTTATTTGCTTTAGCAATTTTTGACTTTCTAGCCATTTTAATTTTTCTTATAAATTAAACTTATTTTCAAATATTATTTTGAAAATGGAAATCATAATTGTTTCAATAGCTCTTTTCAAGCTTCACTAGTTTTTGCAGTAGTCTTAACTGTTATTTGTAGTCAATGACTTTTTACTACATCGTTTTGTGGTACTTCTAAGAAAATTGTATGATCTTTTAATCAGAAATTATAATTTCATGATTTATCAAATCATTTTTTATTAACTCATCTAAAATCTCTTACCCTAGGTAAAACAATATGAATTAATTTTTCTAAGAAGTTATACATATTATCTCCTCTTAAAGTTACAGTTAGTCATACTGGCATTCATGCTCTTAATTTAAAGTTTGATACAGCTTTTTTAGCATATCTAACAGTACAAGATTGTCATGAAATTAGTGACAAATGTTCTTTTAAAGAAGAATAATCTTTATTTCCTGATCTAATATATGTTCAAATTCACATATTTAAAACTACTTTTTCTAATTTTGGAACATCCATAATATTAGAAATCTCTAGTTTTTCTTTTAGAGAAGGAATTATTTCATTTACATATTTATCCTTAAGCATTTTGTTTTAATGTTTTACAAAAATAAACTCTTTTATTTAATAATAAAATTTTTAGCTTCTCAAGAGTTTTCTTTAACAGCTTTTTTTGAAAATCTAAATTTTTTAGTTTTTCATTTTTCTTCTATTTTAACAAATCCAACTCTTGTAGGTTTTTTTGTAAAAGGGCAAACAAGCATAACTGATGAAGCATCAATTGCTTTTTCGAATTTTACAATTTGACCTGGGTTAGTTCATTGTTTTTTAATGTGTCTAGTAACAACATTAACTCATTTTACAATGATTTTGTTTGTATCTGGTGATACTTTTAAGACTTCAGCTTCTTGTCCTCTGTCTTTTTCTTTACCAGACATAACTTTAACTTTATCTCAAGTTCTAATTTTCATAATGTTATTTTTAGTAATAATTATAAAACTTCTGGAGCTAAACTCACTATTTTTTGAAATCCTTTTGCTCTAAGTTCTCTAGCAACTGGACCAAAAATACGAGTTCATTTTGGATTATTAGATTCATCAATAATAACACATGCATTGTCATCAAATCTTAAATAAGATCAATCTTTTCTTCTTATTTCTTTTGATGTTCTTACTACTACAGCTTTTACTACTTTTTTCTTTTTAACTGTTCCATCTGGAGCAGCTTTTTTAACAGTACAAACTATAATATCTCATACAGAAGCATATCTTCTATGTGAACCTCATAATACCTTTATACATAATACTTCTTTAGCTCAAGAATTATCTGTAACAACTAGCCTTGATTCTGTTTGTATCATATAATACTTTTTAAAGACTTAAAATTAAATTATGACGCAAAGATTTTTTTAAAATGTTTATGTTCATAATTTATACTATAGTATAACTATAATGTTTCAACTAGTTCCCATCTCTTTAATTTAGATAATGGTCTAGTTTCTTTTATCACAACTTCTTGTCATTCTTTTCAAGAATTCTTTTCATCGTGAGCATAAAATTTTTTCGTAACTCTATATCTTTTTTTGTATTTAGAATCACTTTTGTAAGCGTGCACTGAAACAACAATTGTTTTATCCATTGCATCGCTTGTAACAATACCTTTTTTAGTTCTCATAAACTTATTGTTTAATTAAAAATAATTAACCTACATTAAATCATTTAGAAGTAGCAATAGTGTTTACTTGTGCTATATATCTTCTAACCGCTTTAATTAAATGAGTTTGTTTCAATTCACCTAGTTGTTTTTGCATTTTTAAAACATATAAGTTTTTTGATGCAGTAACAAGCTCAGTTTTTAAATCTTTTTCATTTAATTCATTTAGCTTATTTAATTCTTTTAGTTTTAAATCCTTTATTTCTTTCATTTTTTAAATGATTAATCAACTATTATTTTAGTTTTAATTGGTAACTTATAAGAAGCAAGCCTAAAAGCTTCCCTTGCAACCTCTGGTTCTACTCATGTTATTTCAAATAACACTCTACCAGGCTTTACAGGAGCTCTATACATCTCAACTGATCACTTACCTCAACCCATTGGAACCTCTAGTGGTTTAGCTGTAAAAGGTTTGTCTGGAAATATTCTTATCCAAATTTTACCTCATCTTTTTATAAATCTTACCATAGCTCTTCTTGCTGACTCTATTTGTCTAGAAGTGATAAAACCTCTAGTTGTTGCTTTAATTGCATAATCACCAAATGCTATAGTAGATCATCTTACAGCCTTACCTTTTAATCTTCATCTAAAGGTTTTTCTATACTTTGTTCTCTTTGGTTGTAACATTTTTTTGCACAATTAGTATATAAAAAAATTTATTATTTAAATTTTTATTTCTTATAAATATCTCATTTATATATCCAAACTTTTAATCAGATAGTACCATACACTGTTTCAGCTCTTGTAGAGATATAATCTATATCAGATCTAATTGTTTGTGTTGGAATATTTCATTCTTTAAAAGTTTCTTTTCTAGCTATTTCTGCTCAGTTAAGTCTTCAACCAACTTTTATTTTAATTCACTTTGCACCTTTTTCCATAGTTCTAGAAATTGCTTGTTTGATTGCTCTTTTATAAGGCATTCTTTTTTCTATTTGATTAGAAACGTTATATCAAACAATTCTAGCATTTAAATCTGGATTTTTTATATCCCTAATTTCTAATTCTACATTAACTCCAAGTTTTGAAGTTAATAAAGTAACTAGTCTGTCTTTGTTTTCACTTGTCTTACCAAGAATAAGAGAAGACTTAGCTGTATAAACAACAACTGTTAACGTATCTTGATTTTTAGATACAAGTACATCTCATAATGGTATTCAAGTTAGCTCTTTTTTTAATATATCTCTAGCTTTTATATCTATATTTAATGAAGTTTTATAAGATTTCTTATCTTCATACCATATAGATTTCCAAGACTTAATATATGGAATTCTAAAAGCAATAGGATTTACTTTATGTCACATAAATTAAATATGTTAATAAATTATTTTACTTGTAACTCTAATTTAATATTAGAGGTTCTTTTTAATATTGGATGCATTCTCCCTCTAGATACAGGGTTTCATCTTTTATAAACAATTCCTTTATTTATCACAAGAGTACTTATATATAAAGTATCTACTTTTTGGTTATCATTGTTTTCTGCATTAGAAACAGCTGATTTCAATACTTTATATAATAAGTCTGCTCATTTTTTAGGAGCGAACTTTAGAAAGTTTAAAGCTTCTAAAGCACTTTGCCCCCTAACAACTTCAGCAACAACTCTTAGTTTTTTCGGAGAAATTCTTATATTTTTTCCGTTTGCTTTCATAGTAATTAATTTTAATAATTATTGCTCTAATACAAGGAGCGAGTTAAAATTTTTCTATTATTTGTTTCATGCATGACCTCTGAAATTTCTAGTCATAGAAAATTCTCATAATTTATGTCATACCATATCCTCTGTAACGAAAACTGGAGTATGAACTTTCCCATTATGCACTCCAAGAGTATGTCATACAAACTCTGGAATAACAGTACATGTTCTAGACCACGTTTTGATCACACCTTTTTTTCATGAATCATTCATTGTAGTTACTTTTTTTAAAAGTCTTTCATTAATAAATGGTCATTTTTTTAAACTTCTTGTCATAAGTTAGTTTTTAGTTATAAGTTTTAAGTTTTAAGTAGTAACTCTTTAACTTTTTCTACTTACTACTCTTATATCATTAATCTTCATTTTCTTGTTTTTAGTATCCATCTTGAAGTAGTTTTCTTTCTGCTTCTAGTTTTATACCCTAATGCTGGTCTACCCCATGGAGTTTTAGGTGCCTTCATACCAATTGGTGAACGTCCTTCTCAACCACCATGTGGATGATCAACTGGATTCATAGATTTACCACGAACAGTTGGTCTTTTTCACATCCATCTAGATCTACCTGCTTTACCAATTACAACTTGGTTGTGATCAGTATTTGAAACTTGTCCAAGAGTAGCATAACATTTTTTGTGTACTAATCTTATTTCTCATGATGGTAATTTAACTTGCGTATATTCACCTTCTTGAGAAAATATAGTTCAATATGCTCATGCAGATCTAATAGAAGATGCTCATTGACCTACTATTAATTCTAAATTATAAATCTGTAATCATGTTGGAATATTTCAAACTTCCATTCTATTTCCAGATTCAAGTGAAGCTTCTACATCTGTTACAACCATATCTCATACATTCATATCTTTATGAGCTATAACATATCTTCTTTCTCCATCTTTATAACAAATTAAAGCTATGTATGCAGTTCTATATGGATCATACTCTATAGTTTCGACTTTTGCTTCTATCCCTTTTTTATCAGTTCAAAAGAAATCTACTAATCTATATCTTTGAGCATGTCCAGACCCCTGATGTCTTACAGTAATTCTTCAAGTATTATTTCTACCTGAATGTTTTTTTAATTTTACTGTAAGTGGTTTATAAGGAGTTTTAGTAGTAATTTCTTCGAAAGTACTAACTGTCATTCATCTTCTACCTGGAGTGGTAGGTTTAAATTTTTTAATTCCCACTGTTTAATTATTAAAAAAGTAAATCCTATCCCGCAGTAGCGAGACCACATTTACATGTGGTTATTTTATTATAGAAAAATCTATTCTTGCATTTGCATCTTTTAAAGTTACATAAGCTTTTTTTGTAGATCTTTTTCTTAATTGCATTCATCTTTTTTTACCATACTTAAATTTTTCTCTAGTATGTAAAACATTTACAGAAGCAACTTCTACTTTATATAATTCAATAACTGATTTTTTAATATCAATTTTTGTAGCACTTTTATCAACTTCAAATACATAAGTATTATTACTAGCTTCTATGTTTGCAGTTTTTTCAGTAGTAATTGGTTTTTTTAATATTCTAAAAATTTTCATATTTTAAATTATTTTAGAGTAAATTATTTAGTTAAATTATCTAGGTTAGCTAAAGAGTCTTTAGTTAAAATAAGTGTTTTATATTTTAACAAATCTTTAATGTTTAAATAATTTACAAGTATAGTTTTTACATAAGGTAAATTAGCACTTGATTTTTCAATAACTTCATTTTTTGCTGGAATAGCAAGTAATGCTTTTTCTTTATAAGGTAATACATTAAATACTTCAGCCATATTTTTTGTTTGTATATCTTTCAAATCAATTTTATCTACTATAAGTAGATCTTTATTTGCTAACTTAGAAGATAAAGCCATAAATAATGCTTTTCTTCTTTCCTTTTTGTTCATTGATTGCGAAAAGTTTACTGTGTTTCTTGGACCAAATGCGACTCAACCTTTTTTTCTGATTGGAGATCTATTTGAACCCATTCTAGCTCTACCAGTACCTTTTTGCTTATATATTTTTCTTGTAGAACCTCTTCTTTCTCATCTAGTTTTAGTATGAGCAACTACCATTCTATTATTTGCTAGTTGATACACTAAAGCTCTATGTATAAGTCCTTCGTTTACTTCTAATCAAAATACTAAATCATTAAGATCTATGTCTCAAAGTGATTTACCAGTTTGATTAAACAATATAGTCTTCATTAGAGTAATGTTTAATAACTAAAAAATAATATTTACAAGAGAATTTCTTCCCCCTGGTACACCTCATCTAACACCGATAACATTAATTTCCTTATTAACAAGTTCAACAGGAACTTTTCTAATAGTAAATTTAGTATTACCATGATGTCCATGCATCTTTTTCCCTCTATGTGTCCTTGTTGGTTTTCTGTTACCAATAGAACCTAATGCTCTATGAAACTTAGAACCATGACCAGCAGGTCAACCATGAAAGTTATGTTTTTTCATTGCTCATGTGAATCATTTTCATTTAGAAATTCATTCAACTGTAACTTTTACATCACCTTCTAGAACATCGATTGAGATTGTATCTCAAACTTTATAGTTTTCTTCATCAGTATCTGATACTGAGAATTCTACTATTTTAGAAAAATTACTTTTATTTAAAGTAGTTTTTCATTCTTCAAGTTGTGAGTCTTCTAGTTTTGTACTTAAAACACCTACGATTATAGCTTTGTAGCCGTCTTTTTCCAAACTTTTGAATCCTACAACTTTTAAAGTAGGAACTTGCAATAGAGTAATTGGAATAAATCTGTCATTTTTAATCACTCTAGTCATTTCCAACTTTGTAGCAATAATTCAAGCCATATTCTAAAATATTATTACAAAATTAAAGTCAGAGGTTAAACAGCCTTTCCTTTTTTTAATTTGAAATGGAGTTTAACTTAACCTCTTATATAAACTTTTCCTGATATTTTCATAAAAAGCTTGGTGATTATATTAAAAACTTTTGTTTTGTCAAAAAAAAATACAAAAAAGTCATTTTTTTTGTATTTTAGGGGGATTTAAATAACTCTTAACTGTTTTTATACTTTCTTAAAATATAATTTACTTCTTTAAAATCAAGAAATAATATCTACTTTATTACTTTATTTTCAAGAAACAATAAATAATATGGTTTTACTTCTATATTTTTATATTCATAATTTTGATCTCTTGTGATCAGATATCATTTTTTACAACTATAATCCTTCATTGTTTTTTCTAAATTTCAAAACTCTCGTTCTTTGTTTTTATCTGTAATATCATAACATACTTGATAAATCTCTTTTTGTTTTTTATTTACTACAAAGAAATCTATATCTAAATTTTTATCTTTTATAAAATATACGTTTTCACTATAGTTTTTATATAAATATAAATAAACTAAATTTTCTAGGAGTTTTCAGTAATTATCTGAAAAAGAAAAACTTAATGAATTAAGAAATCAATTATCTATACTATAAAATTTTTTTATTAAATATTGTTTTTTTAATGAGAAATCAAACTTATTTATAATTTTTCAAAAATATATATTTTCTAAATATTCTAAATAGTTATAAACTATATTTTTATCAAAACGGTATCACATACTTTTTAATTCATTTGAAATCTTATTTACTGAAAATTCTTTTGTTGTAGTTTGTAATAACCTTTTTATAAAATCTTTTAATAAAGATAGGTCTTTTACTTTATATCTTTCAATTATATCATTATATATCATCACATCAAAGTATTCTTGCAAAGTTTTTATCTTAATTTCTTCAGAAAAGTCTATTATTTCAGGAAAGCCTCACCATTTTAAATATATATCGAAGTATAGTAATGCTAATGCTTTATCTTCTTTTTTGTAAATATTTTCTATTTCTATTCATTTAAAATATAAGTATTCTTTAAAATCTAATGGTAATATTTCATACGTAAGACTCCTACCTCTTAAACTTGTTGAAATTTCTTTTGATAATAATTTTGAGTTTGATCAAGTAATAAATATATTATTAAATCATTCATCATTAGTTCTTCTAATAAATTTTTCCCAACCATCTATATTTTGGATTTCATCAAAAAATAAATATGAATTTTCTATTTTTTTAAATGGATATAATTCTCTATAAGCTTCAATTATTATTCATAGATTTTTATAATTAAAATCTAATCTTTCATCTTCAAAATTTATATATAAAAAATCTGATTTTTCTAATCAATTATTTTTTAATTTTTGTATATAGTTAAACAAAAAATAACTTTTTCCTGATCTTCTTGGTCAAACTATAGATATTATTTTATTTGTAGAATTATCTACTAGTAAATCTCTATCCTTAGCGTCACTATAATCCTTATTTTGATATGTTAATAATATTTCTTTTATTATACTTTTCATAACATTATAGTTAATAATATAAATACTAATTAATTATAGTATATCATATCTTTCTTAAAAATCAAGAAATATTTAATTATTAATGTCTTGGAAAAACAGATAATAAAAACATTTTGACATCTATATGTGTCCATATTATAATTACTATCTATTGATATTATATTTCAATCAAGTCCGGACTCCTTGAGTCCGGACTTAAGAATATCCCTACAGAAGAAGGGATTCCTTGATTAAAAAAAATATTCCCGTAGATGGAGAACACAAGTTTCACTCCTACGAGAATATTTTTGGTTTAAATTCTGGTTTATTCATTAATACTGCTGTTCCATCTTTTCATTGTGTAAATACAAATAATCATGCTTTTTCTGCTTTTTTCTCTTGATGTGCTCATACTATTAATCATCATATTCATCAATATAGATTATAATCCTTATACTGTGGAAATAATATTTTAAATTTTGGTAATTGCTTGTTCACAAACTTTGTTATATAATCATCTCTCATTTTATTTTTTACTTCTACTACAACTATATCACTTCCATTTATTCACATCAAATCATATTCTCAATCTAACATTTTTCCATTTTCTAACCTGATTTTATTTTTAAATTTTGTTGATATTTCATCCACCTCTATTCCCCTATTTTTCATCATTCCTTTCATATTTCTTCTAAAAAGATCTATTCATACTTCTTCCTGACTTCTTCACATTCATCATAATTGTTTATTCGTCTCTTTTATTTGTTTCTTTAAATCTTCTGTACTTTTTAAACTTATTTCACTATTTCTTTTTATTTGTTCATCTGTCTTTTTCATTTGTTCAGATGTTTCATCTTGTGATTTTATTAATCTATCCATCATTTTTTCCATTCTATCCATTCTTTCTGTCATAATTTTATTATTATTTTTTAAATACACTATTAATATATTCAAGAATTATTCCTTGTCAAAAGTTTTTATATATTTAATATACTCGGTTTTTTAATTATCGAATTTTTATTCATGCTTCCCTCAAAGACAATGTAATACTTCATGACCTAGATTCTTTAACATATGAGTATCATTCCAACCATTTTTCCTATCTTTTGGTTCAGGTACATATATAGAACAGATTCAATTTTCCTTCATCTATATAAAAAGCAAAAGGTATTAAGTTATGCCTAGAATCATTAGCGATAAACCTCCTTGTTGACCATATATGATTTAATTCATCCTGACTTCTAAATCTAACTTCTATTTTTGCTGAGATTTTAGGTACAACTAATTTTTCTTTATATATTCTTTTTCAATATTGTTTTTCTAACTCCGTTTCTTCTTCAGCAAAAACACTATATGAAACCAAACAAGTTAACAATAATATAAAATTAGTTTTATTTTTTGTTGTATCAATAAAAGAAGATAAAAAATTATTTTGTTCTAATTTATTATCTTGTTTATTATTGGTAAAATATTTTTCATAGTTTTATTTTAAGAAAAATATTGTAGCAACTGTTAACAGTATAGCTATAAACTTTTTAATATCAAAATGTTCTTTATAGATCATTATAGATAATATTATCGGAATAATAATATAAAGTGATTGAATTGTATAAACTACCGTTAAATTATTTCAAAGAGATATTGCTTTTACAAAACAATAAAATGTAGTAAAATTTAATATTCATGTTATAATTCATATTCTCTTTATATGAAGAATAGAATAGTCTGTCTTATCTTTTTTATCAAATTTATGTACTATAACTGACAATACTGATCAAGCAATAAGTGAAAAAATTGTATATAAAAAAACATTTACATCATATATTGTTGATATTTTTACTGACACAGAGGCCATTAATGCTGTTATTAATCATATTATTAAATATTTAATTCATTTTTTAGTATCTTTACTTTTTTTATTTTTTCAAACCAATATTAATGGAACACTTACTCATAAAAAAATTCAGAAAACTTCTGTATATGTTAATGTTTCTGAAAAAAATCATACTGTAATAAATATTAACAAAAGTGGTCCAAGTGCTTTATATATAGGAAAATATATAGATGTATCTATATATTTAAGGCTTTTTATTCTTGTTAATGTTGTAACCAAATACAATGATCAATTTATTGTTCACAAAAATCCTGCAAGCCATATATTTCCGAATTTTTCTCAAGAAAAAAATAGTAGCACTAATCAACAAAATAATGCTACTACCATTGAATAAAATGTTACTAATGCTGGATTATGATTTTTCTCAATTGACATTTTTGAAGAAAATGAAAAAAATCAAGCAGTTATCAAACTTAATAATGCATATATGAACCAAGTTTCCATGTTATTTTATTAATTTACAAATAAAATTGATTTCCTACATAATACTTTCAGATATTTGCTCCCCATCTTTATTAAACAAGTATTCCTTAGTATTTCCCCTTTAACAAAGGGGGCTAGGGGGATTCTTTTATTTAAACTAGATGAATTCTTTTTTTATAACTATAATTCCTAATGTAAAATTTTATCAACCTTTTCAACTACTTCTCAATCTCAATTTTCTAATTTTTCTAAAAGTTTTTTTACTGCTATTAAATTATTTTTATAACTACTAGGTCATCTTAAAGTATTATATATAGCCTGAGAATAATTATATTTTTTAGCTAATACTCATACTAAAGTATCAAATCAATATCATCTTACCTTTAATTCCTCTTCATACATTGGATCTTTAATCATTTCATCTTCTGTTAATCATGCTATTTCTAATATATCTAATATTAAATTCATTTCTGCAACTCACATATGTTCAGTTAAATCAGTTCTGTTATTTTCTTCCATAAAACATTATTAATTATTAAAATTCACTGATAATCCAATTTAATAAAGGGAATGAGTTACTTTTCCTCATTCTTATCATCTTTCATCAAAGGAAATAATACTACATCCCTCAAATTTTCTTGTTCAGCAAGAAGAGATACTATTCTATCTATTCACATTCCCCATCCTGATTGACATGGCATACCATATTCCATAGCTAGTACAAAATCATCATCTCATGAAGTTGCTTCTTCATCTCATTTTTCTACTGCTCCTGATTGAGAGTCAAAATTTGCTTGCTGAAGTTTTGGATCTACTAGTTCTGAGTAAGCTTTTAATATTTCCCAACCGTTTACAAGTACTTGAAATTGTTCTACCATATTTTCATCCATATCAGATTGACGAGCTAATGGTTGCATTAGTTTTGGATAATTATATACAAAAGCTGGTCCTGTAATACTTGGTCTTAGTACTTTTTTATATAGGTAATCTATAAGAGTTGGAACCATCATTTTATCCATTCCTTCAAATTGTATTCATTTTGCTTTAATATCTGCTATTAATTTATTTTCATCTCATTCTCAGTAAGAAGCTATATCAAGTCATGAAGCTTTATTTACTCATTCTATATAATCTATTCTTTGCCATGGTGTTGAAAAATTTACCATTTTTGCATTTCCATCTTTGTCTTTTATTTCTACTTCTCTATTTAAATCTAGTTTAGAAAATATATAATCAAATATATCTTCTGTAAACTTCATATTATCTTCAAAATTCCAATAAGCTGCATAATGCTCTACTGCTGTAAATTCTTGCATATGCGAAGGATCTGATCATTCATTTCTATAATTTTTCCCTATCTCAAATACTCTTTCAAATCTACCTACTGTAGCTTTTTTTAAAGCTGTTTCAGGCGCTATTCTTAAAAAATAATCTTCATCAAAATCATTATGGTGTGTTATAAAAGGTGCTGCAGCTGCTCATGAAGCTGAGTTACCTAATACAGGTGTTTCAATTTCTGTAAATGCATTTTTCCAATAAAATTCTCTGATTGCTTTTACAAAATCACTTCTAAATTTAAATCTATCAAATGATTCCTGATTTGTTATTAAATCAAGATATCTTTGTCTATATATTGTTTCCTGATCTGTTACTCAGTGAAATTTTTCTGGTAATGGTCTTACTGCTTTAGAAAGTACTTGGAACTCTTTTACAAATAGTGTTAATTCGCCATGTTTTGTAAAAAATAAATCTCATATTAATCATACATAATCTCATACTTGACAAAACTTTTCAGCTATTTTGAAAGCCGTTTTTGTTTCTCATGCAATATCTATTTCTTCTACATTTTCTCTTCAAGTATTAAACACAACCTTCCCTCTCATAAAACATACTTGTATATCTGCTGAATGATCTCTTATTTTTGCAAACAAAAGTTTTCACATTCCTCTACTTGAAATAATCCTACCTGCAGTTTTAAAGTTTCATCTAGCTCAAGTACTCATTAATTTTTCCACAGCCTTAGCTCTTGATTCTTTTTTTCTAATATCAACTAAATCTTGTTTTCCTCTATAATTATTTGCATAACAAATAATCCCTGCTTGCTTCATGTTCTCAATTTTTTGTTGTCTATCTATAGACTCTTTTGAATATTCCATTTTTTAATATTGTTATTAATTAAAATTAAAATTGACTTTTGTTGTATTTAAATATAATATCATTATAGGATTGTGGTAGGCTGAAATATGCTCAACGAGGGATTAGACCCTAACACAATCTTTTTTTATTTCTCTAAAAAATTCAAAAATACACTAATCAGAATTAGATTTTCATTTTCTTTTTCTCATAATACTATAAAAAAATCAATATCTTTTATCCTATATTTTATTTTATAAGATTTCTTAAATTTTCTCTTTTTCTCTACTATTATATCATTTCTAACTTCAACTAATTTTCAATTAATAGATATTTTTTCTATTAAATTAATTGAAGTTAATCTTTTAATAATATCTTTCATACTTCTTTTTGTTGCACCTCAAGATATATGTCTTAAAAAAAGATTTGTCACTATAAATCTTTTTCATATATCCTTGCATTCAATCTCTCAAATATCTCTAAGTTTTATAAATGCTTCCTTAGAAGATAATCTTACTAATTTTACTATTTTCTTCAATATTTTCTTTTACTATATAAATTATCTTCTTTTTTATACTTATATAAGCTAAAAAAGCAAATATTAATCTATAAATTCTTTATGTAATAAATTTACAGCTTCTTTCATTTGTGCTCACTCTATTCAAAATACCATAGCTCTTTCTTTTGCTCATTGAGATACTAACTCTACATTTATTCCTCATTTTTCAAAACATGTTGCAGCTCTGGCTAATGTTCACATTGAATTAGATAAATTTTGTCATACACAAAATACTAATGCTTTACTTTTTGTATACTCTACTTTATTTCTTTCATCATCCTTATCAAATGCTAATTTTATTCTTATTTTTTCTTGTATTTCAAATAATAAATCATCTGAAATATCATTATCTATAGTAAAAGTTACTTCTGTTTCTGATGTAGATACTATATCTACTGGTTTATAATTTTTCACTATATCAAATATATTAGCAAGTATTCAAGATCATTCCATATGTCATGAACTTATAGAGAAAAATATAATATTTTTTCTTGCTCATATATATTCTACTCAACTACTTGTCTCTGATTTATTTTTTGTAATAACTGTTCACTTAGTATTTCTAAAAGGATCAAAAAGATGTAGTTTTATTCAAGCAACTTGTAATTGTCTCCTAAGTACTTGAGAATGTAATAATTTTGCTTGAGCTCATCTTACTCATGTTATTTCTTTAGCTGTTATATAATCTATTTCTTCTATAAGTTTTGCATTTATTCATCTAAGTAGTCTAGGATCAGCACTCATCATTCAGTCTACTGATTTTTGTATTTCAAGTATGACCTCATTTTTTCAAGATAATCATACAGCTGTCATTGCTGCTGTGGCATCACTATATCATCTTCAAACCATATTTTCTATTCCATTTGGTGATCATGATATATATCAAGGAACTATTGCAACTTTTCAATTAATCAATATAGAATCAACTTTATTTGAAATATTATTACTTAATTTTGAATATAATTCTGAATCTGTTTTCTTTTTTTCAACATCATCAAATACTCATTCCAAATTTACTACTTCTGCTTCAAGTCAATCTTCTCATAAATTATTTATAACTATAGCCTGTACTTTTGCTGATAATTCTTCTCAAAATCATAATATTGATAAACTTCAAGTATTTGTACTTATTGAATAGTCATTTTTTTCAGTTGGAATTATTTTTTTATCACTTCTCATATAATAAATAATATCATTTTCAAATTTTTCAAAAACATCATCTACTTCATTTATTAAAGATTGATTTGTATCATTTATTTTTTCTTTGACAATTTTTAAATGAAATTCTCTCAATTCTAATACTTTTAATAATATATCTCTTTCATTAACTATTTGTCTATTTAATAGTTCTCAAATTTTTATTAATTTATCAGTTGTATTAAATTCAGGTATAATAACTGTTCATTTCTTGATTTCAGGAGCTCTAATAGCTGACACAACTACTGCCTGTTTTATTCATTCTCTAAAATCCTTTACTACATTTTGAGGACTAAGTTCTAACTCTGCTGCATTTTCCCCTCCCCACTTTTTTACCTTTAATAATTCATTCATTTTTCTTTTTTAAAATTTAAATTTGATTTTTCTGAAAAATATAATATAATTATATTACAAATTTCCTTCGGGACCCTTTCTTTTTTAAAGAAAGAAAATAATTTAGATTTAAAACCACATAGTTTTAAGTCTTTTTTTTATTTCTTTAAAGTTTTGTTTATCCATTGTTTCATATTTATCAAGAAATCTTTTTCGATCAATTGATTTCACCTGAGATAATATTACATATGAATTATTCTTAAATTTATAATAAAAATAATTTTCATCCTTTCCTTTACTTGTCATTGATAAACATAAATACAAACTTCAAACTTTTTTTAATACTAATACAGGTCTTCTAAAATCATTATTTTTTCAATTTTCTTCATCTCATATATTTATTCATAAATTTATATACCATATTTCCCTTTGTTTTACATAAAATTGTTTCTGTCATTTATTATGAATTTTTTGTTTAATTTTATTCCACTTATCAAATTCATTCATTTTTATTTTTAATTAAATTATAAAAAAAAGTCTTTAAGATTTCTCTTAAAGACTTTAGTTTAAATATTTTCATACAAAACAATACCTTAAGAGACTGACTCATAAAGTTTAATTGTTTTAATTGTAGTTGTAATTGTTCTCATACTTACTTATAAATATTTAAATATTAAGCTTATTATATATCTTTTTTTTATTTGTCAAACAAATTAATTTAAATCGATTTGTTTTTCTATTGTATTTGTTCAATATATTTTTCCTGGTTCTTCTATATTATATTTTATAATATTAGTTTCTTTATCTATAGATATTCATTTTTCCTCTTGTAATATAACTTCAAATAAATCAGCATCTATAACTGTTGATTTCTGATCAGATACATTTATATTAACTATACTTCCCTTAACAAATAGTATATTCTTTCAATTACTAAGCTGTATTTCTTCTGCATGATGTCATCTTTTTAAATATTTATCATCAATTCAATCTGAAACTATTAAAGAAGATCATTCTAAATCAAGATCTAAAGAAAAATATACTATGTTTCAATGTTTATATAATTGTCCAAATCTATTTCATCCATCCATATATTTAGTTTTTCATTCATCTGATATATAATAATATCATCCTCTATTTAAACTTTTTACTTTCCACCAATTGTCTATATCTGTTTTTTCTATACTATCAATATTTGTCAATAAATGTTTATCAAATTCTCATCATTCAAAAGATACTACTATATAGTTTTGTTTTAAAATATCATAAACAATATAAGTTAATCAAAATTCTTCTTTTACTTCTCATAAAAATTCATTATTTTTAAAATATTTTTTTCATTCTAATTCTATAATTATTGGTCAATGTATAGATTCACAAATATTATTTTTAACTTTGTAATATTCAGAAACTTCTTCTATTCTAGAATATTTTTCTTCATTTGGATATTGAGTACTTGTTATTTTTTCTCTTTTAAACCTATCTGGTACTCTTGCAATTTGACTAAGTGTAAACTTCCCTGCTACACTTTTCACTGCCTCCATAACCTCTACTAATTCTATTTTTAAAGTTTCAACTCATTTTATAATATCATCATTATTTATATTATTTTTTAATTCAGTCATTTTTATTGTTTTTAATATTATTATTATCATATATACATCAAAATATATTTTTGTCAAAAAAAACCTCTATTTTTCAATAGAGATCAAATTAGTAATCTAATGATTACCAATATAGCAACTGATTTAATCAAGTCTTTTTTTAATAATTCCTTTTTACTTTTTTCTAGACCTAATAATTCTACATGAATAAGTGCCAAAAACAAATAAAAACTAATCAGAAAAGAAATATATAAAATATTAATTTTAAATAACTCTAAAAAATCCTGCATTTTTCTCCCCCCTTTTTTTTTAAGTGCAGTATATATATTCAAAAAATATTAAATGTCAAAAAAACTCTCCTGCTGTGTACATCGTTTTTCCTGTTGATTTGAATAATATTTATTTTTTATGGAATTGCAATAAGAAAAATTTTGTGAATTTTAAGTAAATAAAAAAAGCAAATAAAATTTGCTTTTTTATCTAACTAATGTTGTCATTATACATCAACTGGTTCAAGCACTAGCCATTCTACATAATGGTTGGTCATTTGCCCATCATAAATACATCCATCTTGTATCTGAATTAGGTGCTATTCATGTTCAACTCATATCTGGTCAAGTATAATATGTCGATTGTCAAGCCCGTCATCATTGAAATCAACAATTTTCATTTGGTGAATCTTCAGCATCAGAAGAATCTGCCCATGCTCAATTTTTCCATGATTTTTCTATTCAAGGTGCTCAAGTTGTATTCCAACTATGATTAGTCCAAAATTTTTCTCTATTATTTCAATCATTTTCAAAAACTAGTATTTCATATGATGAAGTATTTACTAAAGAGTTAATTTTTATATCTGATAATTTTCAAAAACTATTTGATTTATAAAAAATTGTATTATTTTGTATTACTTCTCATACTATACAATAAGTTGATTTACTTGATATTTCTGGCAAACGACTGATAGAAGTCCATCCACCTCAGTCTGTTGTCATATCACAATATACTTCAAATGCACTACTTACTCAACTAGGTTTAATCCAATATGTTCAATCTCAAGTACTTCAATTACTATCTAATATATCTTTACATGATAATCATGGATTTTGTTGAGTTCATAATGCTATTTGTGAATTTATACTTGCTATTATTGCATCGACTTCTGCTTTAGTATAAGTTGTAGACTGGTTTGCCTTAGTTGAAATATCTGGTATTTTTGTATCAACCTCACTTTTTGTATAAACACCTAACAACTTATCATTCACACTTTGATACCAATTTGCTGTTATGCTATCCCCTGAATTTATTGTTTGCGTTGTTACTGATGTTATACTTGCAGCATATACTACTCAGATTAATGTTAATCAAAACACTCCTGCAGTGTACATTGTTTTTCCTGTTGATTTTAGTAGTTTTTGGATTTTTGTTTTCATAAATTTTTTTATTAAAATCTAATTTTTAATATAGCTATTATATATATATATATATGAAATAGCAATTTTTTTTATTATAAAATTTCTTATAAATTTTCTAAACTATAATATATATAAAATTTTTCAAAATCTTTTAACTCCTGAAAATCATCAAATATTCAAGTATTAACAAAAAGTCAAATAGTTGTAATTTTTTAACAGTTAAATTTATTACAATATTTTATTTATTTAAATTAAAATATTTTCTAAGTATTTATATGTTAATTCAAAACTACTTAATTATCTTACTAAGATTTTTTATATTTAACCATAAAAAATAACTTGAATTCTTCTGGAAGTATACTATTTTTCTAATTTATCAAAGTAAGTTTTTTCAAATCTATTTGTTATTATAACTTTCATACTATACATTAACTAATAATTTTTCCATATGTTTTGTTTTTTCTAAAGTTTTACACTTGAAATCATCAGAAAATGATTCTATTTCTTCCTTAGAAAAAGGTTCTATTTCTATATCTAATTCTGGCTTATAGGTAAATTTAACTTCTTTTGTAACTAATATGTTCCTCATCATCATATTAAGCAGATTTGTAGGATTAGTTCATAATTTTTTAGAAAAATCTGGAACTTTTTATATATTTTAAAGGATTATTGTTAATTTTTTGGGGAAACATTAATTTATTTAAAATTTATATTATAAAATCTAAGTAATTCTCCCTATTAATAACTTCAAAACTACTTCATGGGTAATTCTCTTCAAATACTTTAGGTATTTTTGGATTCTTAACTCACCATTTAAATTCATAAGTATACAACTTTTCATCATATTCCTCTATATAATCAATTTCAGCTCAACTATATACTCTCCAAAAATAACTTGAACAATATTTTCAAGTATACTCATTATATTTCAATCTTTCAAGTATTAAAAAATTTTCCCAAAGTCATCAAATATCATTTCTATTCTCTAAACTATTTAAACTATCTATTAAGACATTTCTAACTCATAAATCATAAAAATATATTTTATCTTTTTTACTTATTTCTTTTCTTAAATTTCTTGAAAATCAATTTAATCTAAATATTACAAAAGATTGTTCTAATAAATATATATATCTTGTTACTGTTTCATTATTTAAATTAAGAGTATTAGATAATTCATTTATAGAAACTTCTTGTCAAACTTGAAAAGCAAGTAATTTTAATAATTTTAATAATTTGTCTGAATATTTTATATTTTCAAGTAATAATATGTCTTTATATAAATATGAACTTGATAATTCAATTAGTTTTCTTCTTTTTTCTTCTAAATTTGTTTCAAGTAAAACATCTGGATAATTTCAATAAATTAAAATATTTTCTAAGTATTTATTTGTTAATTCAAAGTTATTATTTGTTTGTTTTAATTCTAAAAATGAAATTGGATAAAGTTTATAACTAAAAGTTCTTCAGGTTAATGATTCTTTTATATTATTAGCTAATTCAAAACTACTTGATCATGTTACCAATATTTTTATAGGAAAGTTATCATATATAATTTTTAAATTTATTCCTATATTTCTTATTCTTTGTGCTTCATCAATAAAAATCATATCATAACCACTTATTAATGATTCTATTTTATCTTTATTTTGACTTGATAAAATATCTTGATATCTAATATCATCTCATGATATTTCAAGTGTTTTATATCAAAGCTTTTTTATAATTTCTTTTGCAAGTGTAGTCTTTCATACCTGCCTAGCTCAATAAATAATATTAATTTTCGAACCTTCTTTTCCTAAATCATCTAATATACTAGTTTTTAAAACTCTATTAATTTTATACATATTTTTTGTAGTTAACCATAAAAAATAACTTGAATTCTTCTGGAAGTATACTGTTTTTTAAAGAAAAAGTCAAGTTTTTTTATTTTTTTATTATAAAATTTCTTATAAATTTTCTAAACTATAATATCTATAAAATTTTTAAAAAACAACTTTAAACATATGAAAATTATAGTTGTCAATAGCTAATATTTTTATTATTAATAAATATATGTTAAAATTATGTCATATAAAGTTATTTTAATATAAAAATTATATGAAAAAAATAAAATACGGGAGAAAAATACAAGCTTTTATTATGTTCTTCCTTTGTACAACAACTAGTCTACATGCAAGGTTATTAAATCAATGAACTACTCACAATAGTGCATCTACACCTGAGAAAGAAGCAGGAATGTTTGATTCAAGTTTAGATTTATTATGAACTATTTGATACTATATATTAATTACATTATTAATAATAGTAGCACTTATTACTATATTAAAAACTATACGTTTTTTATTTGAACTATATTATATAAAAAATTTAAGATACCTAAAGGTAACAGTTCCTAGAGCTGATTCAAAATTAGATAAAGAAAGAGAAACGAAAAAAGATTTCAAAGAAAAAATTGGTATGATGAGTATGTTTTATAAAGCTGTTCATAAATTAGCTGAGGCATGACTAAAAGACACATTTCTAAATTTTATATTTAAACATTCAAAAATATCATTAGAACTTGTTTATGAAAACAATGAACTTACTTTTTATGTAGTTACATACAAATCATATGTAAACCTAGTATCTCAACATTTAACATCTATATATACAGATGCTGAAATTTTGATAGTTGATAAACAAGATTACATAAATATAAAACCAAAATGATATTCAATGAGGTGAGCATCATTAGGAAAAGAAAACGATGATGTATTCCCTATTAAAACCTTTAAATATTTAGAAGATGATCCTATTAATAACTTCACAAATGTATTTGGATGATTAGAAAAAGAAGATAAAGCCGTATATCAAGTAGTAATTAAGCCTGAATTTAAATTTAACAAATTAGCAAAAAATGCTGCTTGATTAGTAGCAAAATGAAAATACAAAAAAAACAAAAAAATACCTTTTACTATATTAGGTTGGTTATGGAACCCAATAGTAGCAATAATACAATGACCTGATAGTATGGTTTGAGGTTGAAATAATGCACCTTGAGCAAGTGAATGAGATGCTTATAAAATATTTAATCAAGCAGAAACAGAAGCTCAAAAAATAATGTGAGAAGCTGCTGGACAACCTTTTTTTACTTCTTCAATAAGAATACTTGTAAGTAGTAAAGATCATAAAAGAGCTGAAGATTGAGTACATGCAATAGTAGCTGCTGCATCTATTTTTACAGATGAATATAATAATTCATTAGATAACCCTCAAGTAAGAGAAGATGCTTTTCCTTGGATTTTTACACCGTTGAGATATTTTGGTTTTAAATATAAACTAGTATGATTTTTTCAAGATATATCATATTTTTCTATAGATGAAATATCAACTCTTTATCATATGCCAGATATAGCATATAATAGATCACCTATTATTAACTGGTTAGAATATAAAAAATTACCTATTCCTCATAACCTAAAATCCCCTAGTAAACCAACTATACTAGAAGAAAAAGATCAAAATTGAAATATTAAAAAAGTACATAGGCATTTAGGAGGTTTTCCAGTCTTTAAAGATTGAGTATTAATGTGATGGAATGAATATAGAAATAAAAAAACACCTATTTATTTTAATAGAAAAGATAGAGGTAGACATCATTATATTATTTGAAAATCGTGAGGTTGAAAATCAGTATTTATTTGATATTTAGCTAGACAAGATCTTCGGAATGGTGATTGACTTTGTATAATTGATCCTCATGGAGATTTAGTAGAAGATGTATTAGAATTTACTCCTAAGGAAAGAGCAAAAGATATAATTATATTTGATCCAGCTGATACTGATAGACCTATGGGACTTAATATACTTGAAGTAACGTCTACTGATCCAGATATTAGAAAAAGAGAAATGGATAGAGCTGCAATGGATGCTACTGAAATATTTATAAAAATATTTGGTGATGAAGTTTTTGGTCCGAGAATCCAACATTACTTCCGTAATGGATGTTTAACTTTAATGGAAGATATGGAAGATGGAGGAACTCTTATAGATGTACCTAGACTTTTTGTAGATGATGCTTTTATGAAATATAAAACATCTAAAGTAAAAAATCCTGTTGTAAAATCTTTCTGGGATTTTGAATATGCTAATACTTGAGATAGAGAAAAACAAGAGATGATTCCTTATTTTAGTTCAAAATTTGGTCCATTTATAACAAATACTACTATTAGAAATATTATTGGTCAACCTAAATCAGCCTTTAATATCAGAGACATAATGGATAACAAAAAAGTTTTACTTGTAAATCTATCTAAAGGTAAAATCTGAGCACTTAATGCACAATTACTTTGATTAATATTTGTATCAAAAATAAATATGGCTGCTATGAGTAGAGCTGATATGCCTCAAGAAGAAAGAAAAGATTTCTATATGTATGTTGATGAGTTTCAAAACTTTGCAACTGAAACATTCTGAGAAATATTATCTGAAGCTAGAAAATACAAACTTGTTTTAATAATGGCTCATCAATTTATTGCTCAAATTTGAGGTCAATGAAAAGAATGAAAACCTTCTATTAAAGATGCTGTTTTTGGTAATGCCTGAACCATTATGAGTTTTAAGGTTGGTGCTGATGATGCTGAATATATGGAAAAAGAATATGCTCCTTTATTATCTCAACAAGATATTATTGGTATTGCTAATTTTACTACTTATTGTAAATTGAATATAGATAATGCCACTACAAGACCTTTTGATTTAAAGACAATCTGGGATAATACATATCAAAACAAAAAAATTGCTGCTATTATAAAAGAATATTCTAGGAAAAAATTTGGTAGAAAAAAGAAATATGTTGATATGGAAATAGAAGCTAGGTTAGGAATAAATCCTTGAGAGTAAAAATATGCTAATTTTTTTAGCATATTTTTGTATTTTAAAGAAAAATATGTTAAAATTATATAAATATATATATATAACTTTATATAAAATGAAAACTTTTTCTAAAATAGCATTAATTTTCTTGTTATTATTTAGTTTCACTACTAGTGCTGTTTATACTGCTAATGACCCTAGTAATGCTGAAATGAATTTACAAACATGAGATGAAAGTAATAAAAATACTGCTGTTGAAAAAAATACTCATCTAAAAAATATGGAAAATAGTGATAACGATTTTTCTACTTCTAAATGATGAGAAAAAGGTATCCATAATAGTATTATCAAAATTGCTCTTGATTTAAAAAACTTATTTTTCTGAATTGCTGGAGTATATTTCTTAATAATAGTATTAAAACTTATATTTTCTTGAAAAACTGAAGAAGAAGTATCAAACTTCAAAAAAGGACTTATTTGGATTTCTGTATGAATTATTATTACTCAAATATCTTATTATTTTGTAAGTGTTTTATTTGATAAAAGTATTAATACAGGTCTCGCTGAAAATTTTATAGATATAATATTAAAACCTCTAATTAATTTACTTCAAGCTTTGACTAGTTTTATATTTTTAGCTGTTATGATATATGCTTTTTTTAGAATTGTTAGTGCTAACTGAGATGAAGAAAAAGCTAAATCTTGAAAAATGTCAGTATTGTATGCTATGGTATGATTTATGATTGTAAAATTGTCTAATGCTTTGATTGATACTATATACTGAGAGACTTATTGTTTTTCTCATGTATGTAAAAATAGAGATCAAGTAACTGATTTAGAATGATTTGCTGAAATGCTAGTAAAAATAATTGATTGGGCTAATTGATTTGTATGAATAATAGTTATCCTTCTTACAATATATGCTTGATTCTTGGTTTTAACTTCTGTTTGAGATGAAGAAAAATTAAAAAAGGCAAAAAATATTATTATTTATATAGCTGTATGATTAACTGTTTTAATAGCTAATTACTTAATATTAACTTTCTTTATAAACGCTTAATAAAAAATTATGAAAAATCTAATAAAAATTATATTTGTATTTATCTTAAGTTTCTTTTTGATTTGAGATTTATGTGTAAATGCATGAGTACCATGATTTGATTCAATTAACTGATCTGAAAAAATAAAGGATCATTCTTTACAAAATATAAATGCTTCTTGAGATTTAACTGAGGATGTTCAATCTTTATGATTAAGTTTACTTTGAACTGCAAAATTTATAATATCTGCTATTCTTGTTATTTTTATAGTATATATTTGAATTCAAATGGTTATGTCTATGTGAAGTGATGAGGAACAACTTGGTTCTGCTAAAAAACAACTTTGGTATACTCTTATTTGATTTATTTTTATAAATATACCTTGAACTCTTTTTAATATGTTACAGGGGAATAAATGAGAGATTGATTGATGAATTAACTGAACTTGGTCTAATGAGTTTACTAATAATAATAAAAATATTTTTGTAGATTTATGATTATTTGATGATACTATAAATTGATGAATTGTTATGTTTATAGAATCTGCTATATTTGCTATAGCTATATTAATGGTAGTTATTGCTTGAATAAAACTGATGACTGCTAGATGAAGAGATGAACAAATAACTGAGTCTAAGAATAAAATTATATGGTCTGTTGTTTGATTAATTTTCATTTGATTTATTGAAGCTTGGCAAAACTTAATGTACAATTGAAAAATTTCTGATTGAGCAAATTTGTTTGAGACTCTTGAAAAACTTGCTTTATTCTTTGCTTGACCTGTTTGAATTTTCTTCTTAACTCTTGCTTGATATTACTTTATAACTTCTGCTTGAGATGAAGAAAAAATAAAAAAAGCAAAAAGTATTATTGTCAATGTATTAATTGCTACTATTATACTTTTAGCAAGTCATGCATTCCTAAAAGATTTGATTACTTTAACAATATAAGCACCCATGTTCCCTATTATGGGGAGATAAAATTTATTTTTTAAAAAAAATTATGAAAAATTTATTAATAAGAATATTAATAGCTTTATTATTCCTATCATTTGTTAATATTAGTTTTGTATCTAATACTTATGCAGAAACTAAGGAATGAACTATATCAGTTAAAGTTACTGAAAAGATTCCTTGAGCTGATTGTGTAGAAGATACTAGCAATAATAGTAAATGAAATAATAAACTAAAAGTTCCTTTATATAAATGTGAGGTTTCTAAATGATTTGGTTCTATCATGGTTATGCTTTGAAATATAATTAAGTATTTCACATATATTGCTTCTCTTTGATGAGTTTTATTTATTGTTGTTAATGGTATTATGTACTCTATGTGATGAGTTGATCAAAGTTTGAAAGATGAGGCTAAAAAAAGAATTACTTGAACTTTGGTTTGATTAATTTTACTTTTCCTTAGCTGAATAATACTTAACTTAATTGCTCCTTGGATTTATAAATAAACTATTATTTTTTTCAAAAAAACACTTAATTTTAAAAATTAAGTGTTTTTTACTTTAAGAATATTAATTATATACTGTTAAAGTTCTGAAACTATCGTATTTGAAGATGTTAATTAAAGTTCAATTTAAATTTATTTTTTATGTAACTGTTCTTAATATATTGAGATATAAAAAGAGAGAACATAGTTCTCTCTTTGATTTAATTAAATGGTAAAAATATTTTAGAATATATTGTTTTCATAATTTATTTAATTAAATATTTATTAATTTTATATGTTGAAATTATAGTTAAAATAATACTTATAATTAATGATAATATTGAGCTATTTACAACTGATTCAAGATCATCTTCAAATCTAAACTGAAATATATACTCATGAATAATATAGTAATTAAATTTATAAAATAAATAATATAATATTAAAAATAATATTATTAATTTTAATATATAGAATAATTTTTTCATTATAATTTATTGGTTATTAAGTAAATTAGAATAATAAGATCTTTTTTCTTTCTCAATTTTATTTCTAAAATTATATTCTGGATTAGTTTGTTTAATAGCATTACTAATTATATTAATTTTTTCATTTATATCATTACTTTTTATATATGAATCATAAATGTTTTCTCAAATATCATACCGTATTTCATCACTATATTCATCCCATTTTGCTATTTCCTTTCAATATTCTCAGTATCATTGAACTCTAGTTGCATTATCTATTTCAATATCCATTAATATACCTCTTGCTAAAAATGAGGGAATATAATTATTTTTTGTATTCATTCAGAATAATATATTTGATAAATTTGATATTTCAACATCAGTTCAGTTAAAATTAATTTTTCAATTTTTTGCCATTTTTGATATATAAGCATTTCTTTTTATATCATATGGTCATGAATTTTTAGTTCAATAATAAATTTGATAAAGATTAAATCATTTTGTATTATCCATTGCTAAATCAAAAATTGAAACAATATATTTTTCTGTAATAAGATTTTTCTCCATCCCCATCAAATCAATAAACCTAACTCCATTATTCCAACAATACCTATACAAATTAACATCATCCCCAATATCTATAGGATCCCTACTAATAAATCTACCCATCTCAGGATTATAATATCTAGCTCTATTATAATACAAACCAGTATCAAAATCATACTCTCTTCAACTAAAAAGTCTAGTATTTACAATTTCACCAATATATGATTCTATATTCCCGAAACTATCGTATTTGTAGCTGTTAATTAGAGTTCAAGAGCTGTTAGTTGTTCATATAACAGTTCTTATGTGTGGAGATTAATTAGAAGAGAGAGCGAAGCTCTCTCTATAAAATTACTTAGTCCTTTTAATCTTTTTTATTACTTTTACTATAAAGTATATAATTATAGTAAGTAATATTATTCAGTAAGCTATTACATCACTAACAGTTCAAAATGTTGAATTAAAAGAATATTGAAAAATATTACATATATTTTCTTCTTCATTATGTCAACAAATGTAATTAGTAAATATGTCTTCTTTTTCTCATGTTAATATATACATAATAGTAAGAATTATTTTAACTATTATATATATAAATATAATAAAAAGTATTTTCTTCATAATATTTTATTTATTAGGCATATAATTAGAAAGTTTCATATCATTTCTTTTTAACCAATTTTTTCAATTTCTAGCATAATTATATCATCAGCTATACCATGGTCTATCCTGTAATTCATCTTTTAGTGCATCTTTTTCAATTTCATTTTTTTTGAAAAAATTTTTATAATCATAATATTTTCTATTTTCTTTTTCAACTAAAACTCAAGCAGAATATATATCATTATAAAAACTTCATTTTTTATTATCTAAAGTAAATCAAGCATGATAAAAATTATATCATATCAAAAAATTTCATAATTCAGATAATTCAACTGTTTTTTCTCAATCTATATAAACTAAACAATGTCATGCTCAATCCTTATAAACGTCACAAGATTCTCTATCTTCATCAGGAGTAAATGCTATTTTTTTAAAATCTTCTCTATATTTAATGTTATATTTTGAAGTTGAAAAAGCACTTTTTCTAATTAGTTTTAATAAACTAGTTTCTTCTCTTCATTCTTTCATATAAGCTTTCAACAATTCAGTAGCATCATGAGCTTCAATAAGATTTTTCTCCATCCCCATAGGATCAACAAACCTAACCCCATTATTCCCACAATACCTATACAAATTAACATCATCACCAACATCAATCGGATCCCTACCAATAAATCTACCCATTTCAGGACTATAATACCTAGCTCTATTATAATACAAACCTGTATCAAAATCATACTCTCTACCAGAAAATAATCTAGTATTAGTAATTTCACCAATATATGATTCTATATTCCCGAAACTATCGTATTTGTAGCTGTTAATTAGAGTTCAAGAGCTGTTAGTTGTTCACATAACAGTTCTTATGTGCGGAGATTATAGAAGAGAGAGGACTCTACTCATCTCTCTTTTTTATTATTAATTATTTTCTTTTTCAATATCAAATTTTTTAATAAAATCATACAGAAATAATTCATCTTTTCAACAATTATTTAATAATTTATAACAATCAGTAACTGTATTTGAGTCTATTTTAGAATTACTTTCCCATTTAGGTGGATTATAATCGGTTCTAATTTTTCTTATTCAATATAATTCATCTCATTTTATAAAAAATAAATATTTCAAATCAGTTCTATCTCAATTTAATTCAATACTATGTTTTATATATCCATTTTTTAAAGTAAAAAATCTATAATTAATTATTCATATTCTATATACAAATTCATCTATTCCTTCAACTATTTCATCTACTTGATCTATTCAAATTTCTTCATGAAAATATTTTATATATTTAAAAGAATCTATTTCAGATAATTTTATACTTATTTTATTTTTGTCATTAGAAATAATTTTTTTTTCGTTTCGTTTTTTTAATATACCATTATTCATATCAAAAAGTGTTTCTTCATGTAATTTATTATTTTTTTCTAATTCAACTTTATATAAATATATATATGCTCAAAAGGAAAGAATAGCTATAAATATAATTAAAAGAATATATTTTAGTGAAAAATATTTTTTCATATTTTATTATTAATAGTTAAAGTAAAATATAATTATCATTTAAAACCTATAAATCAATCGTCATCTACTTCTCAATTTTTAATTTTAGTTTTTAATTCTTTTGTTGAGAAACCAAAAGTATATTGATAATGTGGTTGATCTTTTTTCTTTATCCAATCTCATCACCATTCAAATCAGTATTGTTTTCAAATATCACTTACTTTTTTATGATCATATCCATAATTAGCAAATGGTTCTAATTTTCAAGTTTTTTTATTTATTTTTTCAGTTATTTCTACAATATCAATGGCTAATCAATAATTATGATAACTTTCTCCTCATTTTGCATTAGTTCTCCATGGTCAATTATTTCAATTTCTACTACTCATATATAATTTATTTTGTTCTTTAATTGATCTGTAACCAGTAGTTACTCTAAGTGTTATTCATAGATCTAAATATACTTGATCAATAAAATCAATAGTTTTGGTTCTAATTAACGGGTGTAATGTATCTATTCTTTTATCATTCCATTTATCTTTTACTACAGGTTTTCACTCCGTCCCCATTAAATCAACAAACCTAACCCCATTATTCCAACAATACCTATACAAATTAACATCATCCCCAATATCTATAGGATCCCTACTAATAAATCTACCCATCTCAGGATCATAATATCTAGCTCTGTTATAATATAAACCTGTATCAAAATCAAACTCTCTACCAGAAAATAATCTAGTATTAGTAATTTCACCAATATATGATTCTATATTCCCGAAACTATCGTATTTGTAGCTGTTAATTAGAGTTCAAGAGCTATTTGTTGTTCACATAACAGTTCTTATGTGTGGAGATTAATTAGAAGAGAGAGTTACTCTCTCTTCTAATTAATTCCCAGTATAATCAGTTCAATTAATAATAATCTTAGGATTTTTTTCTAATTCTTTAAAAATATTTTGTTTTTCTTTTGATAAATTTTTTAAATCATTTTGTGAATAAAATTCTAGATTATTTCAGTTTAATATTCAGAATTTTGGTAGGTCATTTAAATTATAAACTACTATACGATTGTCTTTTTTAAATAATTTATAACCAAAAAATTCTTCTTCACCTATATATCATTTTCAATTATTTAATTTAATAAAAAAATAAGTATTATTTTTAATTCCTAAAATTTCTCAGTTTAAACATCAATTATTATTATGACATATATTGTAAAACCATTTTTGTTTTCAAATCTTATAATCTCAAACTTTTAAATAAGTCTCTGTTAATTTATATCATGGTATTTCAGATCACATTCAAAGCATTCAATATTTCAGTATAAATATTACTCATAAAATAACTATACTTCAAAAGATAATTATTATCCATTTAATTAATTTTTTCATATTTTTAAATTGATTAATATGTAAAGTCCTCTGTAATATTTAATTCCCATTCAAATGGCGTTCCATATCATCTATCTTGATAATATTTTCATAAATTATTAGGAATAGTATCTATTTTAGATAATCCATTTCTATGATACTTATAATATTTATATGTATCTTTTATATGAAAATTAACTTCTATATCTCAATTATCTTTTCTTTTACCTTTCATTTCCCAATTTACTGTTCAAAAACTTGTTCAAAAATCATCAAACACATTTTCTCATATATCTCATGTTCATCAATATTTATATTTTCATTTTTCTAAAGTAGTATTTATAGCTACCTTTAATTCACTCTTATAAAAATCACTATCTTTAACTTTTTGAGAAATCCAATGATTATTTCAATAATATTCACTACTTCAGTCTCAATACATAAATTTTGCTAACATGTGAGTTGAAATATTTAAATTAGCAGCTTCTCATCACATTCAGATAAAATTTAATCATAAAAAAGCTTTTATATCATAAAAAATATTTCCTTCAATATTTTGTTTATCAGTCCCCATAGGATCAACAAACCTAACCCCATTATTCCCACAATACCTATACAAATTAACATCATCACCAACATCAATCGGATCCCTACCAATAAATCTACCCATTTCAGGACTATAATACCTAGCTCTATTATAATACAAACCTGTATCAAAATCATACTCTCTACCAGAAAATAATCTAGTATTAGTAATTTCACCAATATATGATTCTATATTCCCGAAACTATCGTATTTGTAGCTGTTAATTAGAGTTCCAGAACTATCTGTTGTTCACATAACAGTTCTTATGTGATCCTTATGATAAAAGTAAGTTTCACTCTCTCTGAAGCTAATAAGTACATCATCAACACCCAATCCGTAAACATATTCATTTGCAACAGTAGCTCAGCTCGCTGTAATATATTCTGAAACAATATCATTGTTAGAATAAACAAACTCTGTAGTCTTATCAGTCTTTTCTTCTGAAACTCTTCTTCATAAAACATCATACTCGTATTTAATAATATTTCAAGTCTCAATACTATCAACCCTTACAAGCCTGTTTTTATAATCATAAACAAAATTGAACTTATCATTCTGTTTTAAATTACCAGCCTTGCCATAAACTATAGTAGAACCAGAAAAACCAGTGTATTGATTTAATACATTTGTATCATAGTTATCTCTATTTCACATAGCATCATAACCATAATCCTCTAAAACAGTTCCACTAGCAGTATTAGTAACCTTAGTAAGTTGATTTAAACTATCATAACTATAATCCTTTAAACCATTACTAGTAATATTACTAACAGCATCATAACTATAAACATAATCATCAAGTCACTCAATACTATAATCTATAGTCTTTAACCTAAGTAAACTATCATAATCATAACTAGTACTAGTACCATTATAATAAGATTTTTTAGCTAGATTTAATCAGCTATAATTATAATCAACCAAACTACCAGAACCATTTACTATACTAGTTAATCTATTTAAAACATCATAACTATAAACAAACTCTCTAGATTCTGGAGTAATTAAGTCTGTCATGTTTCAATTACTATCATAATCATAACTAACTGTTTTTCATCCGTTTGATTCTGAAACAAGCCTATCAAGACTATCATACTCAAAACTTACAGTATTATCTGAACTATCATCAGCAGAGACAAGTCTACCAAGATCATCATAAATATATGATTCAGAGCTAACTCATTCTACTCACTCTCAATTAGTAATACTCCTTGAAGTAAGTCTGTTTAAATTATCATAAGTATTTTCTACTATAGTACCATTTGCATCTGTTTTTTTGATTAGATTTCATGAAATATCATACTCTAGTGATACTGAACTATTGTCAGGATATGTTTGTTTAACCAGTCTGTTAAATATATCATATTCATATGTAGTTACATTTCACTTTGTATCTGTTAATTCTATTAGATTTCAAGAGACATTATATTTATATTTTGTTGTTAAGTCTCCTTCTTGGAGGGAGATTTCACTTGTGACAGAGGGAGTTATTGTCTCACTAAGCACTTTACCCCTATAATCATAACTATAACTAGTAACTACACTATTGGCATCAGTTTTGGTTACTATTTGATTTAAGTTGTTATATGTATAACTAGTAGGATTTCAATCATTGTCAGTTTCTTTTACTAGTCTGTTATCACTATCATATTCATAGTTAGTTTTAACAGTAGTTCAATCATTAGTAATAACTTGTTTTTCTATAACTTTATCATTTTTGTTATATATATTTTTAACAATATTACCTAAACTATCAGTAGTTTTTACTAATCTATTAAATTCATCAAAACTATTTGTAGTTTTATTTCACTTAGGATCTATTACTTCAACTACATTTCAAACTGAATCATATTTAGTTTTTGTAGTAATATTTTCTATAGTTTTTTCTATTTCTCTAGATAATTTATCATATACTACATCTTGTGTTTTTAATAGCTTATTTTCACTATTATATACTAGATGTTGTATAGGGTTACCTAATTCATCATTTTTTAAAACTATATAACTATTGTCTGAATTAGTAGTTTTTACCAATCTATTTAATAAGTCATATTCATATGAAATAATTACTCCATTTGGATTAGTTTGTTTAATCAAATTGTTATTTAAATCATATTCATAAATAGTAATTTGAGGTTCTCAATTAGGAGCTGACGTAAGAATATCTGAATTAGAAATATTATCATTAACCGTCTTTTTAATAATATTATTACTTTCATCATAAACAAAACTAGTAATCAAACCATTTGGATTAATAGTCTTTATTATATTACTATTAGCATCATACCCTATTACTTTTGTAGACTGTCTACTAGCATCTAAATCGCTTATTTCCTTAATTGGTTCATCAAGTATATCATATTCATAACTCTTTGTAACTAAAGAATTATCTTTTAATATAATAGATTCTTTAACCTTTTTATTTAATTTATTATGAATAAATTCAGTTTTAATTCATTCATTAGTTGTCATTGATTTTATAAGATTAAAATCATTATAAGTCATATGAGCTATATTTCACTCTCCATCAGTTGATTTAATTAAATTTCAAAAAATATCATATTCAAATTTTGTAACTATATTTTTTTCTTCTGTATCTGAAACTTTTGTCATTTCAATTAAATTTCAATTAGAATATTTAAAAGTAGTTATATTCCCATTAGGATCAAGTTTTGAAACTAATTCTCATAAATCATTATAATCATATTTTTCATCTACATATACATAATTTCATTCAAAATCATAAACTCAACTGTAAAACTTTGATATAACATTACCTTTTACATCTAAGTTGTAATGAGTTTTTAATCAATTAGCTTGTTTTTGAGATATTAGTTTGTTAAACTTGTAATGATATCAATAAGTTTCTACTAAAGATTCTAATCAATCAGCTATACTAGTTTTTTCTACCATATTTCATCTATCATCATATTTGAAAGTATATTTGTTTCACATAGGATGAACTTCTTCTATTACTTTATTATCTTCATTATACTTATATGTATAAATCTTTGAAATAGAATCTGTTTTTATCTCTTTTTTAAGAGTATTACCATTTTCATCATATGTATATATTGTAGTATTTCAATTTCTATCTATTACTTTATTTTGAGATATTTTTCATTCATTATCTAAAGTATAATCATAACTAATTATACCATTTCAAAATCTTTGACTAGAAACCATATCATTAGAATTATATGTATTTTCTACGTAAGTATTGTTTTCTGAATCAATTAATTTAGTTATATTATGCTTATGAGTATGATTTTCTCAAGTTGTATATTCAAATCTAATATCTTTATATATTTCTCCTTTTCTAGTTCTAATTACATACAAATCATTTTCACTTGAATGTTGTCATTCTTCTAAATAATAAGTAAATTCAACTTTATTTCAATTAAAATCAACAATCTCATCTAGTCTAGAGTTATCTTTGTAAAATAAGCTATATCTTCTATTTAAAGTATCAGTAATTGTTCCTAACTTATTTTCATCATCATATTCAAAAATCATAAAATTATTATTATTATCAATAATTTTAGATAATTTTAAGTTCTCTCAAAATTCTAATTTTTGAATATTACTTAGATTTATACTATATTTTCAATCTAGTTGAGTTAATTCAGCATCTAGACTTCAAGTATAAGTAAATCATGTAGCTGTTTTTACAAATTTGTATACTCATAATCATCCATCATGATAATTAACATCTCATTTTTCATCTTCTTTTAAAAATTTATTATAATTAAAATCAAAGTTATATCAGATTGGTCAGTTATATAATACTTGATTTCTATAATTTATTTTGAACTCAAATGGTATTCAAATAGAATTATGATACATTAAAGTATTAGCATATGTAAATTCTCAACTGCTTAAAGTTACGGGATCTCAAGCATCTTTATCCTCTATAATGTTATTTTCTGACACTATTTCATTTTGCATTGAACATTCTACTTTTTCAACTTTTTTCCAAATTAATTCTTCAGAAGGTATATTTAAAGCCATTATTACATTAGAATTATTTTCTTCTATATTTGAATAACTAAAAGCTTTTTTTACATCTAAGTGAAAAGTTACACAACCTTCTACATTAATACATTTAGGATTAGTATATCAACTTTCTGAACTAGAGTTTTTTCATTTAACTCTCCAAAGTAGATTATCTGTAGTTGCTAAAGTATTATCTATTTTATAATTTGTAGCATTTACTGTTATATCTTCTTGTCATGTAATTGATAATATATAACTAGAGTAGTTTGGTATTGGCTCCCAAGATAGATATGTTGTAGTTCAAATATTTCAAGTATTTTCTATACTTCAATGTAGATAAGTATTAGAAACCCCTAGTATATTTCAAGTATTAACTAAATCTTTGAAAATATCTATATAAAATTTTTGATAATATCATCTCTTATTATCATGTCCTATCCTACCATTGTTTTCTAAATTTCATTGTATTTTCAATGTTAAATATGGAGGACACCATCCTATATCACATAATAATCTATACAATTCTCAGCTTCAAGTTATCTTTAAATCTCAACTAATATCTACATACCCTTGTAATTCTAGTTTTCAAGTAACTTCTAAACTGTCTATATCTAAGTTTCAAGATAATATTCATTCTCATGTTATCTTTCTACCAGTTATATTTCACAGTTCTTTACTAACCTCCAAGTTTTCTATATTTGTTTCAATATATTTTAATATTCATACTTTTAGACTTTCTCAATCTCAATTACTATTTAAAGAAAGTATTTTTCAGAATCAATATGCACTTCAAATATAATTATCTTTCGTTCAATCTATATAAAGTGTATTTCTATTAGTATTTATACTTCATATATTAATAGCTCAAGTCAAACTTACATCCTCCATCATTTTCATTTCAGCTGCTAGTAATCAATTTTGCTCTATACTATTTATTTCTTTATACAATTCTATTTTTCAATTCCATATTCATGAATCTATATTTTTTATATTTCAATGAATATTAAATCATTCTAATCAATCTATTGTTCATTTGTTTATAGTTTCTCAGTATGTTTCAATATAAAATTTTTGATAA
>Ga0233435_1000655_pt1 | contig 38838 bp, 32 predicted proteins | sample SI_122_August201_3_FD_182735 | JGI IMG/M metagenome (GOLD analysis project Ga0233435, IMG submission 182735) | Seawater microbial communities from Saanich Inlet, British Columbia, Canada - SI_122_August2016_135_MG | ecosystem: Environmental > Aquatic > Marine > Inlet | place: Canada: British...
CCCAGCCCTAAGAAAGTTTTCAAATATTCCCATGAAACAAATTGTGCCCACCTCCCTAGGGGTAATCGCTATCATTTCAACGTTCAGTCTAATCTTATTTATTTTAACGGATCGATTAATGTGGAATATTGCTATTCCATTTAGCTTGGGTAGTGTTGCAGGGATGCTGACAGCAAATCACTTTAGAAGTAAAATTAATAACCACAGAATTGCCAAAATATTCGCGATATTCCTAGTTATTATCGCTCCATTATTAATCTATAAGGCGTCATTTTATGTGTATTGAATCAAGATTTATTAAACTCACTAATCATCTAACGTAGGGAAATAGATTATGGAAGAATTAACTCAATTATTTGATAAAACCTCCTTTACCTACACTTACATACTGACAGATTTGCTCACCAATGAAGCGGTCATTATTGATCCAGTAGACACCCACCTCAACGAGTACTTAAATATTATTCGAAATAACCAGCTGAAATTAAAGTACGTGATGGAAACCCATGCGCATGCAGATCACATCACCTCCGCTGGTAACTTATGTCAATCAACCGGAGCCATTGCCGCCACACCTGTGCATTGCAATATCACACCCGCAGAAATTCAGCTTGAGGATAAACAAGAGCTTCGTTTTGGAGAGAATCAAATGATTCTAGCCATTCACACCCCAGGGCACACAGCAGGTTCGATGACCTTCTATTGGAGAAATAGATTATTTACTGGCGACACATTACTCATCAACAGCTGCGGCCGCACAGATTTTCAAAGTGGTGATATTACCAATATGTACAACAGCATTACAAAAAAAATATTCACCTACCCTGACAAAACAATCGTTTGCCCAGGACATGACTACCACGGTAATCGACTATCAACCATAGGCAATGAGAAACAAAATAACATCAGACTGGCCCATAAAACATTAAAGGAATTTAAGGTCATTATGAATAATCTTAAATTACCTAAACCTAAATTAATGAACAAAGCAATTCCTGCAAACCTAGAACTTGGCCTTGTGTGTCATGCGGCAGAATTATTATAGCGAGTCCGGTAGCCCTAAATTTCAATCCGGTCTACCATGTCGTCAATCTCGGCAGGTAATATAGGTTTGGCGTAAAGAAAGCCTTGGTGCAAATGAATGCCTATACCCTCTAGCGAAGACGCTGTTATTGAAGTTTCCACTCCCTCAGCCACCATATGTATATTCAAGGTATTGCAAATACTGCGCACACTTTGTGCTAATATTTTCGACCTTTCACCTAGATCTGTGTTTAAGCCCAAGTGCTGCACGAAACTTCTATCTAATTTTACGAAATCGACCTTCAACTCTAACAATCGATTAAGCGACGAACTTCCTGCCCCATAATCATCAAGGGCAACATTAATACCATATGCCCGACATTGTTTGAATACCTTAACAACATTTATGAAATCATCAGTTACTATTGACGATTCAAGCAGTTCAAGGACAATATTTTTAGCTTCTGCTTTAGAAAATCTTTTTTTAATTAACGCCACAAAATCTTTTTGTAGTAACGATTCTACCGTTACGTTTATGAATATATATAGATGAGGCTTTTTTTTGTGGTTCGATAAAAGGGTTTTAGCTTGGGAATATTGCTTATCAAGTAACGGGGATAACAAATTATTTGTTTTTAGTGTTTCGATTATTTGAGGGGGGTCAATCATGCCTAGTTTAGGGTGATTCCAGCGAGACAATAACGTCATTCACCCTAACTGTTATAGCGCGCTTTCCGACTTCAATTAGTGATTCAAGACCCGCTTTTGAGCCAACGGGGGCTAAATCAATTTCTAGAATAGGTTCGTTAGGGTAAATTTTATCTTTAACAACGCGACCTTGAAGCGATTTAACATCTTTAAATGATCCGTTCGGCACATGATCTTTGGGCCATTCAACGAACTTAATATTTTTATTATTAATAACCTCACCCGGACCAACAGGATTTAGTGCGACTAAAATTTTAGGACCTGGCTCTGCCTTGTTAAGGTCCAAAAAACTCACAATGACGAGTGTGGAAATTAATCCAACAAGCAATGATATGATATTTGTTAATGTAAACTTCATTCCAAAATCCTTTATTAGCGTTCAATAGTAAATGTGGAATGAAAGCTGAAAAGGTTATTTATTTATTTAAAAATAATTTTAAAATTTTGTAGTATTTTCAAAATAAGCGGCGTATATTAATATTTATACCACCTGAACACATAATAGTTTTTTTATAATTAGGGTGAAAAATACTACGGTGTGCTTGCACCAAGCTCTTATCTTAAGGAGCTCCCAGAAATCGAGTGTAAGCCTAAAATAGTTGCTCGCTTTAAATTTTAACTACTAATCCAAAATGTTTAGGTGGTATTTAATTTATGAGTCTGCAATATAATTCCCCATCTCCGTGCAATCATATCCCTTGCCGACATTTTCTTTTATGAGAAGTATGGGTAGTTTAATTGACAGGAGATTTACGTCTTGCCCTACCAATACCAATTACTCTGACAAAGATATCTTTTTAAAAGTTCAGTTTTAACAAAAATATCTCTTTTATTGATAAGATTGACGTGAGTATCTTGGCAGTAAAAAAAATGGGAGAATTTAAATAATGGTAAGCCTGAAGAGAAACAGCAAACTAGAATTAGTGGAAGCAAAAGGTAGAAGAAGCAGGGCCTCTTCAATTTATACACCCGGACAATTAGACGATTTTAAAATTAGCCGCGGTAAATTTAGCACCTTTGTCACCTGCCCACGATGTTTTTATCTTGATAGAGTGGTGGGGTTAGCTGAGCCTGGCATGCCAGGTTGGACATTAAATGAGACCACTGATCTTTTACTAAAAAAAGAATTTGATATCTGTCGAGAGCAACAAATACCCCATCGACTATTTTCTAAATACGGCTTAGACCATATTGTGCCTTTTAAGCACGAGTCTATGGATGACTGGCGAGATTCTTTGAGAAAGGGCTTAATGGCACGATATGATGATTCGAATATTATTTTATCTGGGGGTGTGGACGATATTTGGTTTGATACTCAATCAGAAGAGTTAATCGTTGTTGATTACAAGTCACAGGCAAGCAATTACGAGGTGAATCCAAAAACTTATTTAAACTCTCCGTATCATGAGGGCTACAAGATTCAGATGGATTTTTATAACTACCTACTTCACTTAATGGGCTTTAAAACAGCCTCCACATCTTATTTCTTGGTCGTCAACGCTGATCGACATGCAGAAGGCTTTCATGGCGAGATGAAATTCTCAGAGACACTTATTCCCTACGAGCATGATTTTTCATGGATTGATTGGGAAGTAAACAACATGATTGATTGTTTGAATTCAGACAAGGTTCCTGAAAGTCATATCAGCTGTGAAAATTGTGCATACGCCAAACAAAGAAAGTCTTATGATTGAGTTGATTTAATTAGTTTTGATGTCTGTCTTTTGTATGTTTGCCGCTTGGATTAACTCCAAAATCTAATAAAATTTTCGATTATTTTCCTTGTAATGAGAATGATTCTTATTTACAATTATAAATAGTTCTCATTTAGATTAATAAATAATTTTAAGGAGCCATTGATAACATGAATTTTAAAAAAAGAGCCTTGACTTTGGCAGCCCTCACAGCATTAAGTGTTTCCGCGATGGCCAATACACCGACCAACGAAGAAATTTACCAAATGATGAAAGAAATGAAAGAGGAGTTAGCCAAACTTAAGGCGGAAAATGAACTGCTCAGAGGTGATGTGAAAGAGGTTGCTGCAGAAAATAAATCCCTCAGGGGGGAGGTGGAGGATGTTGCTGTTGCGACAGATGAAGCAATTAAAGCCCAAGTTAAATTATCGAATAAAACAACCATCGGGGGTTATGGCGAACTTCACTACAACAACCTAAGAGATCAAAAGGGGCAGAGCAACAAGCATGAAATGGATTTCCATCGTTTCGTATTATTTGTCAATTATGAGTACAACGATAAACTAAGGCTTGTATCAGAGCTTGAGTTAGAGCATAGCGTCTCTGGTGACGGTCAAGTGGGTGAAATTGAATTAGAGCAGGCCTATGTTCAATACGATGTTACCGATAGAACAAGTGTGGTTGGTGGGCTATTTCTTATGCCGGTGGGTATCTTAAATGAAACTCATGAGCCATCAACCTTTTATGGGGTTGAACGTAATAATGTCGAGAAATATATTGTGCCTACATCCTGGTGGGAGGGTGGCGCCATGGTGCAGCATGAAATTATGGATGGCCTAGGAATAGATTTAACGGTTACATCTGGGCTAAAGGCAACAAGCGATACCGACTTCGATGTTAGAGACGGTCGACAAAAGGTAGGTAGTGCAGATGCCCATAAATTAGCTTACACGGGAAGATTAAAATATACAGCCATACCGGGCTTAGAATTAGCAGGAACGGTCAACTATCAAGATAATTTTGGTCAAGATGCTTATGAAGGCGTGGGCTCAGCGACGCTTTATGAAGCTCATGCTGTTTATAACAGAGATCAGTTCGGTTTAAGGGCGTTATACGCAACCTGGGATATTGAAGGTTCGGCGGTAAAGGCCTTGGGGCAAGATAAACAATACGGCTATTACGTAGAGCCTTCATATCGGTTTAGTGTATACGGTGAAGACTTAGGTGTGTTTACTCGTTATAGCTTGTGGGATAACAAGGACGGGAGTGGATCAACGCTAGACACCAAATATAAACAATATGATGTCGGTTTAAATTGGTGGGTGGATAAGGACGTTGTGCTGAAGGTTGATTATCAAATCCAAGATGTAGGGGCAGGCATTGACACAGAGCTTGATGGACTTAATTTAGGATTGGGATATCAATTTTAAAGTGCATATATATTTGAGAGGAAAATGACAAGATCGCATGAAAATTATTTGCTGTGGCTTTTGCGGGAAATACAAAAAAGCGATAGCTTGTGGAAAGATGAATTGGGCTATCTTGTAAGATTAATTCAACAAACGAAAGAAGATCATTTATAGATACTTTCAATAAAAAATTTCCTCTTTCCCGTTCATGGGTGATACTTATTTTAATATTATTAGCATCATCGCTACATGCGCGTGGCGTTTATCAAACTGATAAAGATTTCTTAGCTGAGGTTTACGATAACAACCCACCCAAAAGTAAGGCCATCATGCTATTGGGTGACCTAAGGAAATCAGTGGAGAAAATCCTAGAGCATCCTTATGGTTCATTACGAATTAGGTATTGGCAAAAAGATAATAAAACAACTTGGATTTTAGAGGAGATAGGAAAAACAGAGCCGATCACATTTGGTGTTGTGATAAAAGATAGTAAGATTCAAAATATTAAAGTGTTAGAGTTTAGGGAAATTCGGGGCTGGGAAGTGAGGTATCAAGCCTTTACAAAACAGTTTATCGGGGCTGGTTTAGATGGAATGAAATTAGATAGAAACATTGATGGGATATCTGGAGCTACCTTGTCGGTGTGGGCAATGACATCAATTGCTGAACTTTCGCTCTACCTTGATCAATATTTGAAAAAATAGATGAAAAAAATAAGAATCACCAAGAAGTCCATCAACCAAATCCATAAGTTCACGGGTATTGCTGTTTGTATTTTTTTAATTCATTTATCAATAACTGGGATATTCCTAAATCACACGGAAGATTTAGGGTTGGATGAAAAATATACCGCCTCCCCCTTGGTCTTGGCTTTATATAACATCGCCATACCCAGCAAGAAAGAATCATTTGTATTGGACAATCGCTTCATATCAAGGTTTGGCAATCAGGTGTTTATCGATAATCAACCTGTCATTAAAAATGAAAATCCAATCATCGGCGCGGTGTTTTTAAATCAAATGTTAGTCATCGCCTTTCCAAATAAACTTATCTTATTGACCCAAAAAGGGGAGTTAATTGAAAAGATAACAAGCGCATCAGGCATGCCAGTTAATATTGAAAGGTTAGGGTCATCAGGTAATCGTTTATACCTCAAGGTAAGCAATCAAGTATGGGAGTCAATAGATCAAGCGCAATCATGGACGGCAACTGACTTAGGCTTTAATAGCTGGAGCACAGAAGCTGGTATGCCTGATGAAGCAACGAAACAAATTGAGGTGTATTTTTCAGGCAAGGGCGTCTCGCTAGAGCAATTCTTATTAGATCTTCATAATGGAAATATTTTTAAGGGTTTTGGAAAATGGTTTTTAGATATCGTAGGCATATTTTTGCTGCTACTCTCAATCTCTGGTTTTTGGATCTGGATAAGAAGAAGACGCTAAACTAACTCTTATTCCCTTTAGGTAGATTTTCATCTACTATTTTATGTATGTTCCATTTCAAATATAAATAAATGATGAGAAAAATTCCTCTTCTTTCTGTAGCGCTTATTTTCAATAGTGCTTTTGCAGTTGAAGGTAAAGGGTTTACCCTGACCTCTGAAAATTATTTTACCGTCAATCAAGCCTGTCATTCGTATGAAGTGATTGAGGGTAAGCAATATTGTGTTAAAGAATCAGTGATTCCCCTAAATTCATGCGGCGTGCAATCAGATTGGCCTTGTATGAACCCTGAGGGGTGTCTTGGAATTACACAATTTATTAAAGAATAATATGGCTTACCTACATACACTCAGATTAATTTTTTTCCTCCTTTTGCCAATTTATGGCCAAGCTGAGGAGGATCTAAAGTACAGTTATGAACACGATAGTATTGGTGATAAATACGACGCAGAAGGCGACATCACATTTCGCAACCATAAAGACAATGGCGTTGTTTTTGAGTATGCCCACGTCAATATTAATTGGAAAGGGGGTTTTTTTAAATCAAGCATTACGGATGACTTTATTCAAAAAAAACCCATCCAAAATGGCTTGGTTCTCTATGACATTACCGAGGGGAATCAAATAAAAGGGTATAGTGTTTTTGCAAGGCATATCCAAATTAAAAACTACCCCGTAGGCTTTGAGACCAAAAAAATAACCGTTGATGAAGGCAGACATCCTGATTTTAGTGATTACGATTGGATCTTTAAATTTAAAGTGGCAAGCATGGAAAATTTAAAAATGAATGACCAATCTCATCAAGCCATTTATACAAAACTATGGGGTTCTCGTCCCACGAGCACAACGAATTGCAAACCCACTCAGCCCGGCATGAATTTTTCTAACTCTACTGGAGAAATTTACGTCGAGAGTTGGTTCGATTTAAAAGATAACAAATTACTCAAACAAGTGTTTACCAAATACGGTTGCGTTCCATCCAAAAGATTAATTTCAAAAGAAACTTGGATATTGATTAATTAAGTATTTCTTTCAATCATCTTTTCTCTTGAGGAAGGCGTCTCTAAACTTATTCTTCCTAACAACCCTTGCCTGTAATCATTGATAAAACTAATGGCCGCTTTTTCAAGATTGGGCTTTCCTTTTTTAAGAATAAATCCACGTTCCTTTGCAATACCATCTAAAAATAATTCATCTTCTGGGAAAGGAGCCTGAAGGCCATATTTTTTTGATATAGATTCTGGATACCTAAGTTTAATCACGTCTGCTAACTCCAATGCCGTTTCAATTTCATCATAAGCATTCGATCCAATATTATTTGAGGCCGCTAAAAAAAATCCATCTAATTCATAATTAATTTTTGGCCACATCATTCCGGGCGTGTCGGTAAGGATGGTTTGTTTATTTATTTCTATTCTTTGTTGGCTTTTTGTCACAGCTGGAATATCACCCACCTTAGCAATTTTTTTATGATGCAAAGCGTTAATAATAGTTGATTTACCCACATTAGGAACCCCCATGATCATGATTCGTAACGGCTTGATCGAAGAATCTCGATGGGGGGCAAGCTTTTGGCATAGGGGTAATATTTTTTTTATATCATTTCTATTTTTGGCAGAAACCGTGATGGCCTGTGTTTTTGGTTGACCATTAAAATAATCTAGCCAGTGCTCTGTAATTTTAGGATCTGCTAAATCAGATTTATTTAGTATCTTAAGATGTGGTCTTTGCCTGCCAGCCCGAATATTTTTTATGACGGGGTTTACAGAGCTGCCAGGAATTCTCGCATCAAGCACCTCGATAATGACATCATTAATCTCCATCGCCTTTTCTGCATTATTTTTTGCTGCGGTCATATGACCTGGAAACCACTGAATACTCATATCTCTGCCTTTAATTTTTTTCTCATTAGTCCTTTCTTAATCCTAATGAGTGAATTGAGATTAAGGTAAACTAATACCTATGCAAACACTTGATGAAATGAAACCCCAACAGTCCCCTGAACTTCTCAAATCTTTACACATTTTAACCCGAGATGGAAAAATTAATCAGGATTCAAGAAGAAAACTAAAGCAGGTCTACCATCTTTATAACTTTATTGAGCCGATATTAGAAAAGATGAATAAAGAAAATGAGCATTATTCCATTGTGGATCATGGCTGCGGAAAGTCTTACTTAGGGTTTATTTTATATGACCTTTTTATAAAGTTAAATTTAGGAAGGGTAATCGGCATTGAGTCTAGAGAAGAGCTTGTTGAGAATGCCAAGGTACTAGCAAAAAAATTGAAATTTGATCGAATGAGTTTTATCAATAGCTCAATTGTAGAAGCTGAAAACCTAGTACCTGGGCATGTCGATATGGTGACAGCACTGCATGCGTGCGACACCGCAACGGATGACGCTATTTTTTTTGGATTAAAGAGAAAGGTTAAATATTTCTTTTTAATCCCCTGTTGCCAGGCAGAGGTTGCTCGGCTAATGCGAAAAAATAAATCAGCCTCCTTAAAAGAGCCCATCACTGAGCTTTGGCGACATCCCATTCATACAAGAGAAATCGGAAGTCATCTAACAAATGTTTTGCGGTGTCTTTTGCTTGAATCACAGGGTTATAAATTAACGGTTACTGAGTTGGTTGGCTGGGAACACTCAATGAAAAACGAATTAATTATTGCAGAAAATGTGGGCGTAAAAAAAGGCAATGCGCAGGCGAGAATTTTAGAGATTTTAAGGTTATTTAATTTGCAGGAATTAGAATCAAAATTTATCATTTAAATTTCTTCTCTCATATGGCTATGGATCATCAAACTCACAAATATAAAATAACAGTTAAGTTGTTATTTAAAAATCAACCAGAGGCTTTGTGAAGCAAATGAATATTCATTACCCAGCTACGCTGCCCGTCAGCCAACAGGTTGAAAAAATAAAAAAGACGATAGTGAGCAATCAAGTCACAATTCTATGCGGTGAGACGGGCTCTGGAAAAACAACCCAGCTTCCTAAAATCTGTCTTTCAATGGGGAGAGGGCAGGATAAATTCATTGGCCACACACAGCCAAGAAGGATTGCAGCAAGGTCGGTGGCAACAAGAATTGCTAGCGAATTGGATGTTGACCTCGGCGCGCAGGTAGGTTTCAAGGTCAGGTTTGCGGACAAAACTTCTAAAGGGACATCGATTAAGGTTATGACCGATGGTATTTTGCTGGCTGAAACTCAAAAAGACCCAAAGCTTATTCAATACGACACGATCATTATTGATGAGGCCCATGAACGCAGTTTAAATATCGATTTTTTATTAGGGTACATAAAAAACTTATTACCTAAGCGACCTGATTTAAAAATCATTATTACGAGTGCGACGATTGATGTTGAAAAATTCTCAGCACATTTTAATCAAGCACCTATCATTCAGGTTTCCGGTCGAACGTTTCCAGTCGATATAATTTATAGACCATTAAAACAGCTTAGCCAAGATGTGGTTGAAAATATTGAGGATGCTGTGTTATCAAGCATTAACGATCTGCCTCCTGGTAATAAAGGAGATATTTTAATTTTTCTACCGGGTGAGAGAGATATCCATGACATCAAAAAATTCTTAACCGACCAGCTTAAAAATAAATTTGAAATTTTGCCACTCTTTTCAAGGTTACCTGTCAAGGAACAGCAAAAAATATTCAAGCAGGGTACAACGAGAAGAATTATCTTAACGACCAATATTGCAGAAACATCACTCACAGTCCCTGGCATTAAATATGTTATCGATACCGGTCTTGCTAGAATTGTACGTTATAACCCAAGGCTAAAAATAGAGCAGCTCCTCATCGAAAAAATTTCCCAAGCCTCAGCTAATCAGAGGTCAGGGCGTTGTGGTCGAATAGCCCCGGGTGTATGTATTAGGCTTTATGACGAGGAAGATTTTGATCTAAGGCCCACCTTTACCGATCCAGAAATTATGAGGACCTCTCTTGCCTCTGTAATTTTAAAAATGGCTTCACTTGATTTAGGGCCGGTACATCAGTTTCCTTTCCTTCAACCACCTATTAATAAATTTATTCAGGATGGCTATCAATTACTTTACGAGCTTGATGCGGTCGATCGAGATTTTAAAATCTTACCAATGGGGCATCAGTTGGCCAAGCTTCCGCTTGATCCCTCCTTAGGGAGAATCTTAATTGAGTCAAACAAACAAGCTTGCCTGAATGAAATTTTAATTATCATCAGCGCACTTAGTATTTCAGATCCCAGGGAGCGACCCTTAGACAAGGCTGAAAAAGCAGATCAAGCCCACCTTTTATTTCATGACCCCGATTCAGGATTCATGAGCTTCATCAAGCTATGGAAATTACTGGATGCAAAAATTAGTATTAAGAGCGGGAAGGGTTTGCGAAGTTTTTGTCAGAAATATTTCGTTTCTTATACAAGGATTAGGGAGTGGCAAGAACTTTACAAACAGTTAGCCGAAATGACAAAGGAGCTTGATTTTAAGGCCAGTAAAAAAGATGTTACTTATGAAAGAATCCACATATCACTCTTAACAGGCTTGTTAGGAAATATTGGCACTAAAATTATTGATAGCCATGAATACGTAGGCACGAGGGGGATTAAATTTTTAATTGGGCCAACCTTATTTAGAAAGAAAAATTATAAATGGGTGATGGCCGCTGAGATTATTGATACGGGTAAATTGTATGCCCAATGCATAGCTAAAATTGAGGTGGATTGGATTGAAAGGTTATCCAAGCATCTGGTGGAGTATGAATACAGCAACCCTAGATGGAACTCAAAGTTGAGTAGGGTGGATGCCAGCCAAAAAACATTGCTGTATGGTCTGGTCATAAATGCCAACAAAACGATTCATTATGGCTCTATCAATCCGGAGGAGTCGAGAAGTATTTTTATAAGACAAGGCCTTGTCGAAAACCAGTATGAATCACCGGCCCCTTTTTGGACTCATAATCAAAAGTTAATTGATGAAATTAAGCAGCTTGAGCATAAGTCTCGAAGGCAAGATATTCTAATTAATGATGACATCCTGTTTGATTTTTATGACAGCAAAATCTCAAATGAGATTATGAACGGGGCTGGTTTTGAATTTTGGCGAAAAGGTATTGAGAAGGATGAGCCTAAATTTTTATTCCTTTCCAAAGATTATTTGATGCAAAAAAATGCTGATCAGATTGATGGCGTTCAGTTCCCAGATCAAGTGAAACGAAACAATGTCGATGTAAATTTAAACTACCACTTCGAGCCGAACCATCCGATGGATGGTTTGACCGCCAGTTTTCCTTATCACGGGTTAAGTCAGGTTAAGCAAGAATCATTTGATTGGCTAGTGCCGGGGATGATTCGAGAGAAGGTGCTTAACGTGTTTAAATTACTCCCCAAGCCAGTTAGAACCCAACTAACACCATTACCCAAAACGATCACAGAATTTTTAGTGCAGGCTGACACAACAAATAATTTTAACCAAGAGCTCACTCAATTTATTAGAGAGAAAACCAAGTCAACTTTGAGGGTCGATGCAACTTTGGTAAAAAATTTACCCATGCACCTCAAGGTTAATTTTATGATCACGGATGATGAGGGGGTTGAAATTGATACCTCAAAAAAATTGTCTGAATTGCAAGCTGAGCATAAGGAAAAGGTGACGGAGGTTATTGAGGAGATGGACTTTGATATTGAAAAAGATGACCTGACTTTTTGGCCAGAGCATGATGTCCCTGAAAAGGTCAGCGCTGAAAGGCAGGGCGAGGAGATTGTAGGTTACCCTGCATTGATCCCCAATGAAGTTAATGTTGATCTCAAGGTATTAGATAATGAGACCGAGGCAAAATCCTTGCATCAGTTGGGTGTCAGAATGCTGCTCACACTTCAATTAAAAGATCGCATTAAAATATTAAAAAAAACACCCCCTCAGTTTGATCGCTATGGACTATCCCTTAAAACCTATATTGAAACCGACGCCCTAAAAGAAAACTTTATTGAGATTGTTTTGAACGAATCAATGAACTGGAGTGAACCCGTGCCGAGGACAAAAGGTAACTTTGAAAAACTGGTCACCTTTGCTAAGAAAAGAATAGGGGAGGTGATTATCGAACTTTCAAATTCTTTGACATTAATTGCTGAGAGTTATCATGCCATCACGCTTGCCTTAAAAAGTCAACAACACCTACCCTCAACGGTAAGGGAGGATATCGACGAACAGTTAGAGCTTTTATTACCCGCTTATGAACCCCCATTATTTGTTTATGATCAGATAAAGCATTTTCCAAGATACTTGGCAGCGTTAAGGATTCGCATTGAAAAATATACACAACGACAAGAAAAAGATGCCGAATCACTTAAAGGACTAAAACGTTTGCAAGACAAATGGATTGAGAAGGTGATTGATTTTGTTGAAAATGACGAGGAAGTGCCAGATATGTATGTGGATTTTCAATATGCATTACAAGAATTAAGGGTCTCCTTGTTTGCACAGGAATTAAAAACCTTATATCCCATCTCACAAAAAAGAGTTGAGAAGCAATGGTATGAGATGATGTTGAAATGATTAATAAGATAAAAAAAATGATCGGCTTAGTAAGTGAAAAAAAACCACAACGCGAAGGCAGTTTTGATGAAATGACGGTGGATATGAGTGAGTCAAATGATGTCAGATCTATGCACATTGGTTCACCTACTATCCAAAGCTCAATGAGGATTAGCGATCCGTATCACCTAGAGCTCGACTATACCCAGATTATGGCATTAGCTGCTATTTTCTTAGACAAGCCTAAGAACTTATTGTTTGTTGGGCTGGGGGGTGCCGCAATCCAAAAATTTTTTTACAAATGGTTTAGCAAGGCCAACTGCCTCACCATAGAAATAAACCCAAGCGCAATCAATGTAGCGAAGCAATTTTTTAAAATTCCTAAAGCTTCTAAGCGTTTTAAAATTATTCAAGATGACGGCATTGAATATATCAAAAATTCGGAAGATGAATATGACCTCATACTCTCGGATGCTTTTGAAGAGTATGGTTTGCCCGAAGTGTTTTGTGAAATTCCCTATTTTGAAAGTTGTAGAGCGAGATTGACCGAAAAGGGTATTTTCATGATCAATTTATGGGGGTCCGACCCTAAAACAACCGCTTATATTGATCGAATTAAATTTACCTTTGATAACAATGTGCTTCATGTTAAATCGTCAACTTCAGGGAATATTATTGTCTTTGCATTTAATTCACGACCTAATGAATGTCGAGTTAATGTTTTAAAAAGAAAAATATTAACCATGGAAAAGCAAATTAACTTCGATTTGATGGTATATTTCAACAAAATTTTAAAAACTCAAAAGAATAAAACTAACAATCTTTTTCTTTAACATTAGGAACCTAACTTGAAATCAAATTATTTTGCATCCTGCCCACGAGGACTTGAGGCTTTATTAGTTAAAGAATTAGAAGCACTTAAAATTGAGTCACCCAATCAAGTCGATGGGGGTGTCGAGTTCTCATGCTCAATGGAGCAGATGTACCGTGTGAATATTACAAGCCGGGTAGCCACCCGCGTGATGATGAGAATTAAGAAAGGGACTTATGAAACAGAGGACGATCTTTATCAAGCAGCGTTAGATATTCATTGGTTTGATTATTTTGATATTTCAAATTCTATTAAGGTCAGTACAACTGGTGTTAAGTGCCCTTTAAAAAGCTTGGATTTCATGACGCTGAGAATTAAGGATGCGGTTTGCGATAGCTTTAGAAAAAAAATGAATAAGCGACCCGATGTGGATATTAGAAATCCTGATATACGTATCCATCTTTATTTGGAAAAAAATGAGTATTTTATTTATCTAGACACCTCAGGTGATCCACTCTATCAAAGAGGTTTTAGAAAATCGAGTGTGGAAGCACCAATCAAGGAAAATTTAGCTGCGGGTATTATTTTGCTTAGTGGTTGGGAGCCTGGTCAAGCCATGCTTGATCCTATGTGTGGTAGTGGGACTTTTTTAATTGAAGCTTCTATGATGGCACTGAATCAAATGCCAGGATTGAGAAGAAATTTTGGATTTGAAAATTGGAAGAATTTTGATTCAAAGCTTCTTAAGCAAATTAAATCAGCTTACGAATCAGAGAAAAAACCACTTACTTTTTCACGAATATATGGATCTGATAGAGATCTTCGTGCAATCCGAGTGGCTAAACGAAATTTAGTTGAAGCGGGTTTAGAAGAAGCTGTGCAATTAGTATGTAAGAAAATTACAGAGATTACACCTCCATTTAACGAAGGAGTGATGATTACCAACCCACCTTACGGTATAAGAATAGGAGAGGATGAAGAGCTTGCTGAAGCTTACCCACTTTGGGCCTCGTGCCTTAAGAATAAGTTTTCAGGATGGCGGACTTATTTCCTAACGAGCGATTTTAGATTACCTAAGCTGATGCGCTTATCACCGTCAAAGAAAACACCTTTATATAATGGTGCGCTAGATTGCCGTTTATTCGAGATTAAAATGGTCGCTGGTAGTAATCGTAAAAAGTAGTTTTCTTAACTTATATTTGATTTATTTTTGAATAGAGCAAAAATAGTAATGATTGAGGCTGCTAAAATTAAGTAAGACGGACTGATAGGGCTTCCTGTTTTTTCAAAAACCCATGTCGCTGCCAAAGGCGTGAGTCCTCCTGCAACACCTAATGTTAAATTATAACCAAGCCCAATAGTTGTGCATCGAACTGCTTCTGGTATTGATAAGACCATAAAGGCATTTAAGGGTGCAAGGTAAGACCCTAAGATAATTGTGAGTCCCAACTGACCAAGGAAGGCTAAATTGATATCATGATGATTCATAAGATAGAACAAAGGCACAACAAATAAAAGCATAAGCATGGAAGTAATTTGAAGCATTAATTTTTTCCCAACTTTATCTGTAAAGTAACCTGATAAAAGCACGACACCAATTAGGATGACCATAGAGATAGAATTGATATTTAAAGCAAGTGAGGGTGTAAATTTTTCTGCCACCTCAAACCAGGTGACCAGGTAGACAAAGATTAAATAAAAACCGACCGCATTGAGAAATACCAAGCCACTGATGTTAAATAATAGGGGCAGGTGGTTTTGAAAAACAACAAGCACCGGCGGTTTTAGTGTTGGCGCAGGGACCTCATCAACCAAGTGTCGTCTTAAAAATAGACCAACGATTCCAATTACAAGACCAAATAAGAATGGCACCCGCCAACCCCATGCATTAATTGTTTCTTCCGACATCAGATGATTCATTAAATCACCCGTAAAGGAACCTAGCAAAATGCCACCAATAGCACCACAGGTAATCGTTGCCCCCATGAGAGATTGCCTATTTTTAGGTGCATGTGAAACCAAGTAAATAATGGAAGTTGTGAACTCACCTCCAACAGATAAACCCTGAATCATTCTTAATAATACAAGTGTGTAAGCTGCCCAAACACCCCAGGCATTATAGTCAGGCAAGATGCTGACAAAAAAAGTCGGGATTGCCATGGCCGCGACCGATAAATTGAGGGCAACTTTTTTTCCGTACTTGTCTCCTACGTGACCAAAAATAACGGCACCGATAGGGCGCATAAGATACCCTACGGCAAAGATACTAAAAGCCATTAATAATTGTGCGGTAGGATCAGATTTCGGAAAGAATGCTAGACCGATGGCTGATGCAAAATAGCCATAAATAGCAAAATCATACCACTCAAGGATATTTCCAATCAGCGCTGAGGCAATAGATTTTTTATTGGTTGAAGCCATTCAAAATATTATAGCCTAGCAATTAACTCTCTTAAATTTTAATCAAAAAGAATAACTTAGCGCAACGTTAAAGGAGCGTCCCATCGCATAAACCTGAGTTCCATTAGCCCTGGTTATACCAGTTGACATAGTGGCGCCTTGACCCAAGTATTCACCACCTAGTGGATCGGCATAGCTTTTATCTAAAATGTTTTCTACCTCACCAATAATGGAAACTGATTCCCATTGATAGGAGGTAACAAAATCAAACTTAGTGAAGCCGGCCGTTTCTCTCTCTTGTCTGGTGCTGTTAACGTTATCTTTTTTATCCACCAACAACATTGATAAGCTGTTGTTCCAACTACCTACATTTTGATTGATAGCTAATGTCAAATTCGGTGGCATCATATTATAAAGGTCGGTATCGGCATCAGTATTTCGTCCCTTTTGATAATTGAATTTACTCAGCAAATTAAAGTTACCAAAGTTTAAAGTCCGAAAAAGATGCATATCAGCGCCCACATCCAATCCATAGATAGTGGCAGTTTGATTGTCAAATTTTAAATTTCTATATCCATCTCCTCGATTTGCAATTACGTTGGCATCAATGTAGTCACTGATGTAAGTGTAGTAGGGGTTAATTTTAATACGCCAATTTTTATTATCATCTTGATGATTCAAAACCAACCCAATTTTATGAGCAGTTTCTGGCTCCAGGTCAATATTACCCACATAGCCATTCCCATCGCCATAAAGGTTATTCATATTCGCCGCCATTGTCCATGTCGACCATGTATAGCGCTGATAGAGGTTCGGACTTCTTGTTTTCATAGAATAACCCAGCTCAATAGAGCTATCCTCTTCCATGTTGTATCTAGTCAGCAAGCTGATATCGATGTTCTCATCCGTCTTCTTTCTCTTTGATGCATTAAAGGTATCGGAGTCTGCCAATTGATTAGAGCCCATATTATTTGTTTGGTTATATCCATGCACATCATCACTGTCGGTTTGAACAATACCTAAGCGAGCACCAAGGGAGGTAATCCAATTTTCTGTCCATAGACTATCTAACTGCCCATAGATATCAAAACGATTGCGTTTACCGTTGTTAATATTTAAGAAGGCATTGCCCGTCATCATGCCCTCGCCCGAATTTGAAGCCCAAGTATCGTCCAATTGATAGTATTGAATTTCCGAACCCACTTTCAATGTATCTTGATCATTCAGAAAAATCTCTGTATCAACAGCTAAGCCGGCAGTAATACCATCGGCCTCCATCGGCATACCATAACTTTGTCCCGACATATTGTTGTAGGTGTATTGCTTATCAGGACCGAAGTTGTGCTTGTGATTTGTATCATCAACATAAATGCGGGATGTTAATTTCCCCCATTCATACTCCCCTTTTTGACTTAAATTAAGCTGATAGTTCTTGTTGCCCACCGAATCCATTCTTTGATTGTCAAAATTTTCATAGGGGCTGTCGTGATAGGCTGCGATGACTTGATATATTTCATTATCAATTACCTTTGAAAAAGAGACTTGATGGTTCTGGTTTTTGTATGCAGTTGAGCCAACTTCATCGCTATCTAGCCAACCACGATCAGATGCAGCAAGACCTGCGTCCTTGAAAGTTCCTCCAGCATAATAGTTTTCAGCCTTAACATACGAACCAAAATAACTTAATGCGGTATCTTGGTCTGCAGTATTGAGGGAAATATTTGCGCTAATGGTTTTATTATTTGATTTATATTTTGTACCAAATTGACCAGAGAAAATCTGATTTTCATCAACAGAGAAAATGGGCTTTACGGTATCAATCTTGATAACGCCACCAATATTGTCTCCTCCTTGGTCAACCGCTGATAGACCCGCCAACACAGAAATATTCTTAATATTGACTGGGTCTGAATAAGATAAGGGGGCATTCATATGGTTTGCACATGAGGCGATTAAATCCATGCCATCAATTTTAATTTTGATTCTGTCGTCCGATAGGCCTTGAATCATAGGGAGACTAGAAAACCCGCCGTTATGAATGCTATTACCTCCTAGAAAATTATCAATAAGCTTACCCGTATCGTTGCTCATTATTTTTTCGTTCTCTGAAACACCAATACCAAGCTCATTATCTGAAAATGGGACATCAAATTCTTTGGTAATATCAATTCCCTCTATACGATTTTCTGCGATTGCAAAGTTGGCAATCAAAAAATTTATACATACGCCAGCAATTATTTTTTTCATTTTTACTTATTAGTTAATTTAAATCTTAAGCATCCGATTTATATAAATGAAATCGAATTTAAGTGCAATTTTTAATATGGTTTTTTAAGAAAGGTGGGGTGGGGCTTGGGCAAAAAAATTATATGATGTGTTTTTGCTTGTCAATGAAAGATAAATATTATTAAGTATGGCGGATTCGCTAGTTAAGATTTTAGATAAGGAGGATGAAGTAGAAAAATCGCCATCTTCACCTAAATGACAAAATGCACAATTAGCGAGGGCGTTTGATAACGTTACATCGTTGCCCTCATCTGAAAAAGGCACAAGTTTAACTGAGGTGCCTGAACAGATAACCTGATAGTCAACATCTGCTGCCATGACATTTGAAACAAAAGAACCCGACACAACAAACAACATTGTGATTAATGTAAAATAATGTTTAATAAGGTTCTTTTTTTTCATACGTTGGGGATTATAAATTAAATTTTAATTTTTTTAAAATCTAACGTAATGCATTTAAAGCTTGATCGTAGTTTGGTTCCTCAGTAATCTCGCTGACCAATTCACTGTGAATCACTTCATTTGATTCATTAAGCACGATAACCGCTCTAGAAGTCAGGCCTTGGAGGCTTGAGTCTTCAATGGCAACACCAAAGTCGTTAGAAAACTGAGCAATATTACGAAAAGCTGAGAGCATAATAACAGCCTCTGTTTTTTCTGCGCCACAGAATCGTTTTTGTGCAAAAGGTAAATCAGCAGAAATACACAACACGACAGTATTCTCTAAACCAGATGCTTCATCATTAAAGCGTTTAACCGATAGTGCACAAGTTGGCGTATCAACGCTAGGAAAAATATTTAAAATTTTATTTTTACTTGCAAAGCTTTCTAAACTAACATTCTCTCGTTTATTGTTTGCCAAACTAAAATCTTTAACCGTATCTCCAATCTGAGGAAAGCTCCCGCCAATTTTTACAGGATCTCCCTTGAGGGTAACTTGCGACATTATGTATATTCTCCAAAGAAATTTAAAATATTTTTTATTTCATAATATTCTATCAAAGCTTATCAGGTAAAATAAATTTATATATGAAAGACGCAGATCAACCAAAATTTATTCATCTTAGATGCCATAGCGAATATTCTGTTACGGATGGTATTGTAAAAATTGAAGAATACCTTAACTATGCATTAGAAATAGGAATGCCGGCTGTTGCTTTAACAGACTTAAGTAACATTTTTGGTGCCGTTAAATTTTACAAAAAGGCAATTGATAAAAAAATAAAACCCATTATCGGTTGTGATGTTTGGCTGCAAAATGAAAAAAATCGTGAACAACCCTATCGTATCCTCGTATTATGCCAATCACAAGAGGGGTATCTGAATCTATCCCGCCTGATTTCAAAGTCCTTTTTAGAGAATCAATATAAAGGGAGGGCCGAAATAAAATCTGATTGGTTGCTCGAGGAATTTAATGCAGGCTTAATTGTTTTATCTGGTGGAGTTCAGGGTGAGATTGGCCAGCTGATATTAAATGATAAGGTTCAGGAAGCTAAAGACACAACCTTAAAATGGCAGGAGAAATTTGGTGATCGATTTTATCTAGAGCTTCAAAGATATGCTGAGGGAAAATCATTAGAAGACCAGGAGCGTTATATTCAGCAAGCCCTGCATATAGCGTCTCAAAATAAAATCCCCGTTGTTGCGACACACCCAATACAGTTTATGAAGGAGGATGATTTTAGGGCGCATGAGACAAAAACTTGTATCGCGGAAGGTTATGTGTTGGCTGACTCAAGAAGGCCCAAGGCATTTTCCCCAAATCAGTTTTTTAAAGACAGTCAGGCCATTCAAGATCTTTTTAAAGATATTCCATCAGCCATTAAAAACTCCGTTGAAATAGCTAAAAGATGTAATTTTAGTTTTCACCTAGGCGAAACTTACCTCCCTAATTTCCCTATACCTGAAGGAATGCAGATAGATCAATTTTTAAAATTGGAGGCTGAAGAAGGGCTTAAACAACGCCTTAAAAACTTACCAACAAAAGAACCAGTTGACGAAAAGACATACTTCGATCGATTAAATTTTGAGGTCGATGTGATAAATCAAATGGGGTATGCAGGTTACTTTTTAATCGTCTCTGATTTTATCAATTGGTCAAAACAAAATAATATTCCTGTTGGCCCTGGAAGGGGTTCTGGTGCTGGCTCAGTTGTTGCATATAGTTTGGGTATCACCGACTTAGACCCTATTGAATATAATCTTCTTTTCGAGAGATTCTTGAATCCGGATAGAGTATCAATGCCTGATTTTGATATTGATTTTTGCCAGGAAGGGCGTGATCGGGTTATAGATTACGTTAAAGAAAAATATGGTGCTGAATCCGTATCTCAAATTGCAACATTTGGAACTATGGCAGCAAGAGCGGTTATTCGTGATGTTGGGCGTGTTCTAGACCTTCCATTTCTATTTGTAGATGGCATTGCAAAATTAATTCCAATGGAGCTTGGGATAACACTTAAGGATGCGATTGAAAAAGAAAGTCAAATTAGAGACAGAATCAAAAAAGAAGATGAAGTCAAAGAGCTATTCGACTTAGCTTTAAAACTTGAGGGCCTAATAAGAAATGTGAGTATGCATGCTGGTGGTGTATTAATTGCTCCGAGTGAAATATCTAAATTTTCGCCAATTTACTGTCAGGCTGAGGGTGAGGGTGTTGTCAGCCAGTTTGATAAAGACGATGTGGAGTCTTTAGGTTTGGTTAAGTTTGATTTTTTAGGACTGCGAACATTAACTATTCTCTCGATGGCTTTGGAGAATGCTAATGCAATTAGACAGGTTGATGATCTAGCACCACTTGATATTGAAGAGATCCCGATAGACGATGTGGCCACTTACGATCTACTCAAAGCCTCAAATACAACCGCGGTGTTTCAGCTTGAATCCAGGGGCATGAAGGATATGTTGAAGCAAGCAAAGCCAGATTGCTTTGAGGACATTATCGCATTGGTGGCACTTTATCGGCCCGGACCAATGGATTTAATCCCAGAATTTTGTAGAAGAAAGCATGGTATTGATGCTGTTTCTTATCCACACCCTGCTACAAAAGAAATTCTAAAAGAAACATATGGTATTGCAGTTTATCAAGAGCAGGTAATGCAGATTGCTCAAGTGGTCGCAGGCTACACCTTAGGTAGTGCAGATTTGCTTAGACGGGCGATGGGCAAAAAGAAAGTAGAGGAGATGGATGCCCAACGAGCAAATTTTATCAGTGGCGCTATAAAAAATAATCTAAATGAAAGACAGGCAAACGACTTATTTGATTTGTTAGAAAAATTTGCGGGTTACGGGTTTAATAAATCGCATGCGGCAGCATATGCAAAGATTGCCTATCAGACAGCTTATCTTAAAACCCATTACGCCTCTTCGTTTATAGCGGCTTCGATGTCAGCGGATATGAATAATACAGATAATGTGCATTTACTATTTGATGACTGTATGAGAAATAAAGTGGAATTGCTTCCGCCAAATATCAATCAAAGCCAATATAAGTTCGTAACGTTAAACCAAAATCAAATTTTATATGGATTGGGCGCATTAAAGGGATCAGGTCAAATTGCTATTGATGAAATTCTTCAAGAGAGAGAGGAAAATGGATTATTTAAATCTCTTTTTGATTTTACTTCACGACTAGATCTAAGGAAGGTAAATCGAAGAGTAATTGAATCATTAATTAAAGCAGGTGCATTTGATGAAATAGAAAAGAATAGGGCATCACTTTTGGCCAGTATAAGCTTAGCAATAAATTTTGCAGATCAAGCAAATGCGCATATTGGCCAGAATAATTTATTTGACACTTCTGAGGTGCAGGAAGTTGAGTTGGTATCTGTTGCTTGTTGGGATACACAAAAGCAACTTCTAGAGGAGAAGGAGGCTTTGGGCTTTTATTTTAGTGGGCATCCCTTTACCTATTATAAGAAAATGATTCGAGAATTTATCCCAACGAGATTATCTGAACTAACTCCGAGGGAGCCTCCATACCTTGTTGCAGGTATTATTTCTGATGTCAGATTTAAAATGACGAGTAGGGGGAAAATTGCAATCATCACATTGGATGATTCAGAAGGTAGGATGGATATGGTAGTTGGAAGTAAAGTGCTTAATGATTTTTATGAGCTAATTAAGGAAGATCAGTTATTGTTTGTTGAAGGTAGGGTAAGTCATGATGATTTTACTGGGGGCAATAGAATAAATGTAATCAAAGCCTATGATCTTCTAAGCATTCAGAGCACAAAAGCGCAGCTATTAAAAATTACTTTAAATAAGCAGGCGAATGCAGATGTACTTAAAAATTTACTCAAGCCCTTTTGTAATGGTGCTTTTAGTTCTGATATTAAAAAATGTAGAGTTAAGGTTGAATACCAGAATCATCAAGGAAAGGTTGAATTGATGCTGGGACCTGAGTGGTCAGTTGCGCTTCATGAAGATTTAATTTTTGGTCTTGTGGCATCATTCGAAGATGACAATGTTAAAATACTTTATAATTAGCTAATAATAATTGATGACTTGATTGGACTTATGAAGCGTACCTACCTCGAATTTGAAAAGCCTATTGAAGCACTTGAAACTAAAATGAAGAGTTTGAAGGATGCACATGATGAACATCCAACAATAGATATCAGCAAAGAATTAAATTCTCTTGAAGAAAAACTGGATGCGTTACAACATAAAATCTTTGATAACCTAACTGCTTGGCAAATTTCCCAAGTATCTAGACATCCGCAAAGGCCTTATACCCAAGACTACATAGAAACAATTTTTAAAAACTTTAAGGAATTACATGGCGATAGAATGTATTCTGATGATCCAGCAATTATCGGTGGATTAGCAGAGTTTGAAGGACAGTCTGTGATGGTTATTGGCCAGCAAAAAGGTCGTGATATCAAAGAAAGGCAACATCGGAATTTTGGTATGCCTAGACCTGAGGGCTATCGAAAAGCACTAAGACTATTCAAACTGGCAGAAAAATTCTCGCTACCGATAATTACTTTAATTGATACACCGGGTGCTTATCCAGGCATTGGAGCCGAGGAACGAGGTCAATCAGAAGCTATTGCAAGAAATCTTTATGTTATGACTGAATTAAAAGTACCGATCATTACTATCGTTATTGGTGAGGGTGGGTCTGGAGGGGCTTTAGCATTGGGTGTATCTGATTATTTAGCTATGTTAGAGTTTTCTACCTATTCGGTGATATCTCCTGAGGGATGTGCCTCGATATTATGGAAAAAAGCAGAAAAGGCTGAAGTTGCAGCCGACAGCCTTGGTATAACATCAGCCAAATTAAAAGAATTAGGTCTGGTAGATGAAATCGTTCCAGAGCCACTTGGTGGAGCCCATAGAGATTACGAGATCACTATGAAAAATGTTAAACAAACTTTGAAAGAAAAGTTGACTCAGTTAAAGAAAGTTTCAATTGATGATTTACTTAAGAATAGATACGAACGCCTAACAAGTTTTGGGCAGCATAGTCACAGTGAAAAATGAAGCCACAATTCAGGAAAAAATCAGCCAATCCTTTCTTGATAACATTCATGCATTAGAAGAGCATTCTGAAGTTCTTCTTGCATTGAGTGGCGGTTTAGATTCATCCGTTTTACTTCATTTACTTAAACAAACCCAAGGCAAGTTTAATTTTAATCTCAAAGCAATTCATATTCATCACGGACTAAATCCTTTAGCTGACAACTGGTTAAATTTTTGTAATAAAAAATGTAAATCACTAGATATAAATTTTTATAGTGAGAAAGTAAAAATGAATCTTGATAGCCCCCTTGGTATTGAAGGGGAGGCTCGTAAATTAAGATATGAGGCTATAAAGAAGAGACAAAAAGGAATTGTTGTTCTTGGGCATCACCAAAATGATCAGGCTGAAACATTATTACTTCAGTTGCTAAGAGGGTCGGGTTTGAAGGGGTTAGCTGCTATGCCAGAATTTGATTCGAAAAGAAATTTTTGGCGACCCTTGTTAAATATTAAAAGAGATGATTTGGCGGTATATGCAAAAAAAAATAATATTCAATATATTGAAGATGCAAGTAATCAAGATATGCAATTTGATAGAAATTTTCTTCGTCAAAAAGTATTGCCACTCATTGAGTCAAGATATCCTGCGTCAATTGAAACAATCAGTCGCTCGGCTAGGAATATTGCAGAGGGACATAATTTAAATAATTTAATTGCAATAGATGATAGTAAAAGGATTATGCCAGCTGATGGAACCTATTTATCCATGTATGGTTTAAAAAAACTTCCAAAATTGAGGGCAATAAATTTGATTAGGTGGTGGCTATCAGAAAATAATATATTAATGCCTAACAAAAAAAATATCGAAGAACTCTATAGGCAAATTCAGCATATAAAAAAAGACGCATCCTTAAAGTTAAAGATTTCAAATGATGAGTCGGTTAGGGTGTATGGAGATAAATTATTTATTGTTAAATTAATGATTAATACAAATGTCTGTAATTTAGAATGGAGTGGGCAAGAGGAGCTAAGCCTTCCAAATAAAACTAGGCTACAATTTATTAAAACAAAGGGTGAGGGGTTGTCTTTGTCTAAACTTGGATTAAAGACCTTAAAAATTCAAAGTAGAATAGGGGGCGAAAAATTTAAACCCTTTTCAGACCAACCAACCCGAAGCCTTAAATATTTGTTTCAAAATGCGAACATCCCGCCATGGGAAAGAAATCAGATACCATTAATTTTTGCTAAAAAACAGCTCGTTGCAGTTCCAAATTTAGGTATTCATTATGAATTTCAAGCCAAAGAAGGTGAGATGGGTTACCAAATCAATTGGCTTCGGTAATTTCAGAATCGGGAAATATTCCTAATAAAAAATGAGATATTTTATGTAGAATACTCCTTTTTACATATAAATGAATTCTAATAAGTTAATCAAATTGAATAAACTATTTAAATCAACTGGCGCAGTCGTTGTTATTACATTACTTTTTAGTTCTGTGGTTATCTCAGGCGAATCCCTTAAGGTTGAGAGTATTGAGGTTTACTCACCCACAGCACTTCCTTCAATTGGCTTGCCGGTTAAAGATGTACCATATGCTGTTCAGACAGCAACGGCTGAAGAGATTAGTGAGCAACCCGGCGTGAGTGTTGCTGATTATATGGTTAATAATCTTGAGGGGGTGACTGTGAACGAAGTTGGCGGCAACCCTTACCAGTTAGAAATAAATTATCGGGGCTATAACGGAACACCCCTTGTAGGAAACCCCCAAGGTTTATCAATTTATGTTGACGGCGTAAGACAAAATATGCCGTTTAGTAATAATGTTTTATGGGATACGATTCCTGATTTTGCTATCGAAGATATGCAATTAGTGGGTGGGTCAAATCCTGTTTATGGGCTTAATACATTAGGCGGCTCTTTAAGCATGCAAACTAAAAGCGGGCGTACATTTGATAGATCAGCTATAGAGGGGCAAACAGGGTCTTGGGGAAGAAATATTGGGCTTATCGAAACAGGCGGTATATCAGATGACCAACGTTTTGATTATTACGTAGGTTATGAGTATTTCAATGAGGACGGTTGGAGGGATGAGGCACCAACAACAGTAAACCAATGGTTTAGTAAATTTGGTTTTGAGGGCGACACAACGAGATATGATTTGAGTTATACAGGCGCTCATAACAGCCTTATAGGAAACGGTTTGGTCCCTAAATACCTGATGGGTAATGATTTAAAGGGCGTTCATACCCTGATGGATAAAACAAATAATGATTACAATCAAATCCAACTTAACGGTACGGAGTTCATTGGCGACACATTAATGGCATCCGGAAATATTTACTGGAGAAATGTCGATCAAAGCACCTATAACGGTGATTTAAATGATGAATATGATGGCGTAGCAAATACAAATGAGGGCGTTATTAATAGATCCAAAACAACACAGAATGCCTATGGCCTCAATGGGCAATTAACCTTTGATGATGACTGGTTAACAAGAAGAAACCAACTAATTGTGGGCATTGGGTATGAATATTCCAAAGTGAAATTTGATCAGTCTGAACAAGAAATTGCAACACTTGATCCATCAGGGTATTTTTCAGGTGCTACAGAAGCACGTGAGCAAACAACGGGTTTAACTGGTCAAACGAATACATGGAGTGGGTTTATTTCGAACAATCATGCTTTAACAGATAAATGGAGTGTTAACACGGCAGCCCGATATAACTATGTCACGATTGATAATAAGGATACATTTAATGCTGAAGGAGCATCTGCCTCACTAACAGGGGAACATGACTTTGATCGGCTTAACCCTTCTGTCGGACTTACTTACAACCCAAACAATAATTTAAGCACTTATGCATCTTATAACGAAGCTAATCGAGCCCCTACCAGTATTGAGCTTGGGTGTGCAAATCCAGCAAACCCTTGTACACTCCCAACTCAAATGGCAGATGATCCTCCACTCGACCAAGTTGTTGCAAAAACATTCGAGATAGGCGCTAGAGGACAATTTTCAGGCGTGTTTAATAGTAAGGTGACATGGAGTATTTCGGCTTACGACGCAACCAATCACGATGACATTCTGTTTGTTTACACTGAAGCGAATACGACTGCAGGTTATTTTACAAATGTTGACGAAACAACACGACAAGGTGTAGATGTTGGGTTTAATACTGCATTTGAAGATTTTTCAATCGGAATGAACTATAACTATGTCGCAGCCAGATATGGAACTGATCTCACATTAATCAGCGAACCAAATTCATCGGCTGATGATGGCGCAATAAGTGTTGAAGATGGGGATTATCTCCCTAACATTCCAAAGCATAGCTTCAAAGTTAGGGCTAGGTACCAACCTGAGGCTACCTGGTATTTAGGGGCAACATTAACGGCCTTCAGTTCATCTTACATGATGGGTAATGAAAACCAGGAAAATGATTCGTCTGTAAATGGGTTACAAAGCGAAGTTCCTGGCTACGCCATTATTAACTTAGATTCAGAATATAATTTTTCAAAATCATTTGAAGGGTTAAGGGTGTTCGCTAAGGTTACCAACCTACTCGATAATAAATATTATACAGGTGGTCGTCTTGCAGAGACAAGAGTCCAGGCTGATCGTTCATTTGGGGCTGCAACAGATACTGCTTCACTTATTGGCGGCTCTCCAAGAGCAGCGTGGGTGGGTGTACGCTACGAATTTTAATAAGATAAATATAAAATGTTAAAAAGGGCTATAAGCTCTTTTTTATTAACATCAGGTGTATATTAATATTTTTAATGCGTTATTTAAATAACATGAGCCTTAAAACCAAACTTCTCATTTATATTAATTCCTTGTTGCTGATCACAACATTGATTGGCCTGATCATTATTATGGTGGTCACTCAAAAGAATGTTAGAGAAGAAGTTTTATCCACAATGTCTCTTGCTGAATTTGCGATTGAACAGGGGGTGAAAAAAAATCCTGATTTTTACCTATTCCAAAGAAAAAATAATGAATTAGGGATTTCAGAATTATCGGAAATTCGTCATTTAAGGATCCAATTCTTTAATAAGGATGATATTTTACTTGAGGAGACAGTAAACACTGTTGATGAAATCAAACCTCCACCCTATTGGTTTATTTACTTTATTGAACAGCTCACGCAAGAAATTTTTTTTTCAAAGATAAATATTGAGCAAAGGGGGGAGTTAGTGGGTTATATTTTAATTAAACCTGAACCCATTTATGAGTATGCAGAAATATGGCAACAAATTAAGGTAGGTTTATGGGTTATAGGTACCTTCCTGATTCTTATAAATGTGATAGTTTTGATTCTTTTTTCTCATATGATAAGACCAATAAATAAAATTATTGAAGGATTTGAGAAGTTAGAATCTGGAAATTTCAAGTCAAAAATTAAGAAATCAAATATTCTTGAGCTCGATATTATTGGTAAGAAATTTAATAGCATGATTGACAACCTTAGGCAAAGTAACAACAAGATTCATAAACTGAGCCAGAAATTAATTAATGTTCAAGAGCAAGAAAAAAGTGAATTAGCTAGAGACCTTCATGATGAACTTGGACAATCTTTGACGGCACTTCAAGCAGAGGCAGCCTCAATTTCAAAATCAACAAAAAAAACATCACGCGATGAAGCTATTTTTAATGTAATAAAATTATCAAAAAATATGATGTTTTCAACAAGGGAAATTATAAAAAAACTTAATTTGGGGTTGATTGAAGAACTAGGGTTTAAATCTGCTTTAGTTGAGTTATTTGAAAACTGGAAAAGACGATTTAAAGGTGTTAACTTCGAATATAAAATTGATGATAAGGCCTTAAAAAAAATAACAAAACATAAAACAGCACATCTATATCGTATTTTTCAAGAAGCACTAACAAATATTGCTAAGCACTCAACACCTAAGCATATTAAGGTAAGTATAAAGTCTTTAGAAGCGAAAGGTAAAATTAGAATCTTGATAAGCAATGATGGCATTAAGAGTGAATTGGCTAATCAAGATGGGCTTGGTTTGGTGAGCATTGCTGAGCGTGTAAATCAAATGCATGGAAGCTTAGAAATTATTAAAAATAAATATTTTAAAATAATCATCAATATGAGCTAGCTTAATGACTGATTTATTAATAGTAGATGATCATGAAATAGTTAGAGCGGGCATCAGAAGGCTTGTTGAAAATAACTCAAAATTAAATATTGTTGCTGATTTAGGTACGGGAGAAGAGGCATATCAATTTTTACAAAAAAACACAGTTGATCTAGTTATTATGGATGTTTCTATGCCAGGGAAAGGGGGCATAGAGACAACAAGCCGAATAAAAAAAAGATTTCCAAAGTTGAAAGTTTTAATGCTTTCGATGCATGATAATTCAATGATTATTGATAAGGCAATGAATGCCGGCGCTAATGGTTATATTTTAAAGAATGATCTCTCAGATGACTTACTTGATGCTATTGAAAAAGTTATGAACAATGAGATTATTATTTCAGCGTCAGTTGATAGAAATGAGTTTAAGAAATCAAAAATTAAAGACTTAAATAATAAGGAGTTTGAAATTTTTAAATCTATAGCTTCTGGAGAGGATCTATTATCAATCGCTAAAAAACTAAATATCAGTTATAAAACAGTGGCAAACTATCAAACATCAATTAAACAAAAATTAAGCATCAAAAACACTCTCGATTTTTATAATCTAGCCAAAGAAAATAAAGTTCTATAATTAAATAATCTTTTAAAAATCTATTGTTATAATTGAGATAATCTTCTTTGGACTAGTTTATGAATATCGGAACACCATTAAGTTCTTTTGCTACAAAAGTCATGTTACTAGGGGCAGGGGAATTAGGTAAGGAAGTAATTATTTCATTCCAAAGACTCGGTGTTGAGGTTATTGCGGTAGACCGATATCAAAATGCACCAGGCCATCAAGTGGCACATCGTTCTTATGTAATCGATATGACTAATGAGAGCGAGTTACGAAAAATTATTCTAAAAGAAAACCCCGATTATATTGTTCCAGAGATTGAAGCAATTAATACAGATTTATTATCGGAAGTAGATAGAGCGGGCCACGCTAAGGTTATTCCTAGTTTAAAGGCTGTTCAATTAACGATGAATCGAGAAGGTATTCGTAAGCTTGCCTCTGAGGAGTTAGGCTTACCAACTTCAAACTATGGTTTTGCAAGAAGTCTTGAGGAGCTTAAAGAATTAATCCTAGATAAAATTAATTTCCCATGCTTTGTTAAGCCAACTATGTCCTCATCAGGTAAAGGCCAATCTTTAGTTAAAACTGAAAGTGAAATCGAGTCTGCATGGAATTTTGCTGCAAGTGGGGGCAGGGTAGATCAGGGCGTCGTAATTGCTGAGAGTTTGGTTGATTTTGATTATGAGATTACATTACTGACTGTGAGATCTAAAGACTCGAGCGGAAATATTTGTACTAAATTTTGTGATCCGATAGGGCATCGCCAAGAAAATGGGGATTATATAGAAAGTTTTCAACCACAACCCATGACCGATATAGCTTTAGAGAAATCTAAGAAAATAGCGCGATTGATAACCAATGCCTTAGGTGGCCTCGGTATTTTTGGTGTTGAGTTATTTATTAAACAAAACGATGTATGGTTTTCTGAGGTGAGTCCAAGGCCTCATGATACTGGAATGGTCACAATGGCAACTCAAAAACAATCTGAATTTGAATTGCATGCTAAAGCAATCCTCGGCTTGCCAGTAGATACATCACTTTTAAATCCAGGTGCGAGTAAAGTTATTTACGGTAATCATGATGCAGATCAAATCTATTTTGAAGGTATAGATCAAGCCCTTCAATTTCCTGGCGTAGATATAAGGTTATTTGGCAAACCAAAGTCATTCAAGAAAAGAAGAATGGGCGTCATATTAGCATCATCAGATACTATGGAAGTCGCTATTGATAATGTGAAAAAAGCTTCCTTAAAAATTAGTACAAAACTTTAAAGAGAATTAAGGGTTATGAAAAAAATATTATTAGTTATTTTAGTTCTAGGGGTTATTTTGGGGGGAGCTACATACTGGTTTTTTGATAATCTAGATAATTTTATTAAAGACTATATGGTTGAATATGGCTCAAAAATGACTAAAACTGATTTTGAGATTAGCTCGGTGAAAACAGATTTAAAAAAGGGCGAGATTTTAATTAATAGGCTTGGCATTGAAAACCCAAAAGGCTTTAGTGATGCTGAAGCTTTTGAGGTAGATAAGATCACGGTTATTGTTAAAAAAGAGTCATGGAATCAGGATGTTATTGAGATCCCTCTTGTTCTCATAAACAACCCCGAAATTGTATATGAATACAATGGAAAAAAAACAAACTTCAACGTTCTCAAAGACAATATACAAAGTTATCAATCAAGTGATAGCAATCCATCTAGAGACAAAAAAATAAGCAAGGAAACAGAAAATACTGGCAAGCATGACTCAAAAACTTTTTTTATTAAGGAATTAAGAATTGTAAACCTTGAGGTAAAGGCAAGAGTTAGCTCGGTAAAAAGAGATTTTCTAAACAAGAAAATTCCATTAATAGTGATTAAGAATATTGGGTCTGAATCAAAAGGGGCATCACCGGAGATTATTTTAGAAAAAATCATATTAAATGTGGATGATGATTTAGAAGATATTTTTGACTTTACAACACTCAAGACGGATATCAAAAAAAATATAAATAGACTTTTAGATAAGTTAAGCGGGGAAAAAAAAGATAATTCTGGTAAAGAAAAGATTGATCATCAAAAAGTGATCAATAATCTCAAGGATTTATTCTAATACTTCAAGGCCAATAGGTTAAGTTTAGTTCTTTGTGCTAAAATCGCGCGTCTATTAATAAATATGGTTACTCATCAATGAATCAAAAGCTTCGTAATATTGCAATTATTGCCCACGTAGATCATGGTAAAACAACACTTGTAGATAAATTATTGCAACAATCAGGTACATTTGCGGAGCATCAGCAAGTGAGCGACCGGGTAATGGATTCAAATGATCTTGAAAAAGAACGTGGAATTACAATCTTATCTAAAAATACGGCTATTAATTATCAGGACCACCACATTAATATAGTGGACACTCCTGGTCATGCTGATTTTGGAGGGGAGGTTGAAAGAGTGTTAGGTATGGTTGATGGGGTTGTTTTGCTGGTTGATGCCGTCGATGGACCAATGCCTCAAACACGTTTTGTTACAAAAAAAGCATTAGCGCTAGGCTTAAAGCCTATTGTTGTAATTAATAAAATAGATCGTCCAGGAGCTAGGGCAGATTGGGTAATTAATCACACATTTGATTTGTTCGCTAATTTAGGGGCTACTGATGAGCAACTTGATTTTCCAGTTGTCTATGCGTCAGCTTTAAATGGTTATGCAAAAATGAAAGAGGAAGATGAAACAAATGATATGACAGCGCTTTTTAAGACTATTTTGTCTCATGTTGAACCACCAGTTGGAGATACTGAAGCACCTTTACAGTTTCAAATTTCAGCACTTGACTACTCATCCTATACCGGAAGAATGGGAATTGGTCGTATTCGTAACGGAATTTTAAAGCCTGGAAGTCCAGTGGCAATTATGATGGGGGATGAGAGAGTTGGGCAAGGAAAAATTAATGAGGTATTTGGGTATGAAGGGCTTGAAAAAGTTAGCGTCAAACAAGCTGAAGCGGGGGATATTGTAATTGTAACGGGGATTGAAGAAATTGGTATTGGCGTTACGATTGCGCAACTTGATAACCCTAAGGGTCTTCCAATAATACCTATTGATGAGCCAACACTAAATATGGATTTTATGGTGAATACATCACCATTAGCAGGTAAAGAAGGCAAATTTGTGACAAGCCGACAAATTAAGGAGAGGTTAACGAAAGAATTACTGGTTAATGTAGCGCTCAGGGTAGACGATACTGAAGATGCAGATGTTTTTAGGGTGTCTGGAAGAGGGGAGCTGCATTTAACAATTCTCTTAGAAAATATGCGAAGGGAGGGTTATGAAATTGCAGTTGGAAAACCCCAGGTTGTGTATAAAGAAATTGATGGAAAAAAATGTGAGCCTTATGAGAATCTTACGGTAGATATTGAAGATGAGACTCAGGGTGGAGTGATGGAAGAATTAGGACGTCGAAAAGGTGAGCTGACGAATATGGAGTCTGATGGTCTAGGCAGGACTCGTCTGGAATATACAATACCTGCAAGAGGTTTAATTGGTTTTCAGGGTGAATTTCTAACTATGACAAAAGGAACGGGAATTATGTCTCACGTTTTCGAAGAGTATTTGCCTGTTAAGACTGAAATTCCTGGGAGAAGAAATGGTGTTTTAATTTCTTCTGAAAAAGGTGAGGCGGTTGCATATGCTTTATGGAAATTGCAGGACAGGGGAAGAATGTTTGTTCATCCCGGAGATAAGCTTTATGAGGGGATGGTTATTGGTATCCATTCAAGAGACAATGATTTAATTGTAAATCCTATTAAAGGAAAGCAGCTTACAAATGTTAGATCCTCCGGAACAGACGAAGCGGTAAGGTTGGTTCCACCCATTCAGATGAGTTTAGAGTATGCAGTAGAGTTTATTGATGATGATGAATTAGTTGAAATTACACCTAAATCAATTAGGATTAGAAAGAGGTATCTTATTGAACATGAAAGAAAACGAGCTTCTAGAGAAGGTTAGTTTAGTTCTTGTGTTGCAATGTAGTCCTCATAATTACCCGTATAATCAATAATTTTGTCAGATTTAATCTCAAATATACGCGTGGCTACAGAACTCACAAACTCACGATCGTGTGTTACAAAGAAAACGGTGCCTTTGTATTTATCTAAGGCGGTGTTTAATGACTCAATGGACTCCATATCCATATGATTGGTTGGTTCATCCAGAAGTAATATATTATTTCTTTCAAGCATAATTTTGCCAAACAACATTCGACCTTGTTCGCCTCCAGACAAGACATTCACTTTCTTTTTAAAATCATCGCCAGAAAATAATAATCGACCGAGAATGCTTTTGATAGATTGATCATCATCTTGAGATTTTTTGAAGTGAGTTATCCAATCGAAGATAGAAGTATCCTTATCAAACTCATCGTTATGGTCCTGAGCAAAATAACTTATCTTAGCCTTTTCTGCCCATTTAACAGATCCATCATCAGGATTGACTGTATTTGCAAGTATTTTAAGTAAAGTTGATTTACCGATACCATTTTCACCAATAATAGCAACCTTTTCCCCTGCCTCAACCATAAAATTAACATTATTAAATAATTGCTTTTCATAAGCATGACTTAGCTTATTTACCGTAAGTGCTTGGCGATATAATTTATCTTTTTCCTCATACTCAAATCGTATAAAAGGGTATTGCCTGCTTGACGGCTTCATATCTTCAATCTTGATTTTTTCAATCTGTTTAGCTCTTGATGTTGCTTGTTTTGCTTTAGAGGCATTTGCTGAGAATCTTCTGACAAATTCTTGAAGTTCGGCAACTTGTGATTTGGCTTTTTCATTTGCTTTAAGTTGTTGAGATTTAACCGTCGCACTTGCTGCCATAAAATCATCATAGTTTCCCGGGTAAACAGTCAACTTTTGATAGTCCATGTCAGCCATATGTGTGCACACTTGGTTTAGAAAATGACGATCATGTGAGATGATAATCATAGTTGAATTTCTTGAATTAATTATTCTCTCAAGCCACCGAATGGTATTAATATCCAGATTATTAGTTGGCTCATCAAGCAATAGAATATCTGGGTCTGCAAATAGCGCTTGAGCCAATAAAACTCTGAGCTTCAGCCCTGGTGGAATCGCACTCATTTCACCATTATGATAACTATTTTCAATACCAACGCCATCAAGTAATTCTCCAGCTCTCGATTCGGCTGTATAGCCATCATACTCAGCATAGACAGTTTCTAGCTCCGCAGCCTTCATATAATCTTCATCAGTTGCATCTGGATTTGCATAAAGCTTATTCTTTTCTTCATTAGCACGCCACATTTCTTCATGACCCATCATGACAACATCAAGCACCCTAAGGTCTTCATACGCGAACTGATCTTGCCTAAGCCACGCGACCCTTTCATTTGATTCTATGGCAATTGAGCCAGAGCTTGGCTCAAGCTGTTTAGCTAGAATTTTCATAAAAGTTGACTTCCCACAGCCATTAGCACCTATGAGGCCATATCGGTTACCATCTCCGAATTTAATTGAGACATCCTCAAAAAGAGGTTTTGATCCAAATTGCATGGTAATGTTATTGGTTATAAGCAAAGCTAGTGACCTTTCATTGTGATAATAGTTAGAAACTTTCTGTTTTTATCTTACGGAAGCTAAAATTTTTTAGAATTATATCTTGTACTGTATTTTAACGATAGTTAAAATTTCATCACTAGATGGTTTATTCCATACCACCTCATCACCAACTGCATTTCCGATTAAAGCTTTTGCAAGGGGAGATGTGTAGGCAATTTTATTCATTTTTATATTTGATTCATCCTCACCCACAATTTGAAAGTTTAATATATTCCCTAATTCATTTTCAACATCAACCAATGCTGAAAAAAGCACTTTATCTTTATCTTGATCTAATGGCCTAACTAAAATAGCTGATTCAAGGCGATTGATAAAGTATCTTAAATCACGTTCCAGCTGCATTTTTTTTTGCTTATTTATAGAATCACTATTGGGAGATAATTTAGTCCTTTCTGTTTCTAAAAGTGCTATTTCTACTTCTAGCTCTTTTAACCCACTTGGCGTTACGTAGTTTTTTTCAGCGCTTATGGGGCGCTCTGGAACATCGATGCCCGCATGTTCTAAATCATTTTCTTTTACAAATGCTCTACTCATTTTATCAATATAATCAGTATATTAAAAATTATTTTTAAAGTAAATTATTTATTATGATTTAAAGCTTTTACACTCAATTATCTAATTAAGTATACTCATTCAAAATAAAATAAAATTAACTCTCTCTTTTATTATTCTTTCTTTGCCAACCGTGCATGCAATTGAATATGATAGCAATGCATCAGACTATGCTTATTATACATTCAAGATATTTAAGAAAGAGCCAAACCAAAAAGTAAAGGAAATTATTTCAGCTAAGTGTATTGCTTAAGATAATTTAAAATACAGTAAGTATAAAGAATTTAAAGTGTATTCTTTATTAGGGTCATGCCAAAAAAACCCTTAATCATATTATTTATCTTTCAAACTTAGCCTTACATCTTAAGAGCTTATTTTTAAAGTCATCATAATTATTAGAAACCGAAAATTCTGGATACTCATTAATAACATTTTTAGGTGGATCAAATAATATTCCTTCGTCAGCTTGCTTTAGCATGCCAATATCGTTATATGAGTCACCTGCAGCCACAACTTTGAAGTTTAGCTTTTGAAGTGCCTTTACAGCCTCCTGCTTTCCGTTTGCTTGTCTTAATTTGTATCCTGTTATTGAATCAGTATCATCAATAATTAGTTGATGACAAAAAAGTGTAGGGTAATCCAATTTTTTCATTAATGGACTTACAAATTGATAGAAGGTATCAGAAAGTATAATGACTTCAAATTCGGATCGTAGCCATTCATGAAATTCAATGGCACCCTCTAGTGGATTCAATGTACTTATAACCTTTTTTATATCCTTGAGTTTAAAATTATTCTCATTAAGAATGCTCAGTCTTTTGTTCATCAATACATCGTAATCAGGTATATCTCGCGTTGTTAATTTTAGCTCTTCAACCCCTGTTTTTTCAGCAAATTTTATCCATATTTCCGGTAGTAATACACCTTCTAAATCCAGGCATGCAATCATTTTTTTTATCCTTATTTATTTAACTAAACACCATAACCTATTGATTATAATATTTAATATTTTAAAATCATACTCTTTAAGATCTCGAACCTTTTAATAGAAACATCTCGCATACTAACAAAACTAACATGTTCTTGCCTTAGTTTTTTAGGGTCTAATTGTATGCCCCAAAGGCCACCAATTTCATTTGGAATCTCAGAATATCTTATATCAATAATCTGATCGGAATTGGTTGGATTAACAGCTAAAAAGTTATTGCTAAACCATCTAAATCTTTCAACATCCTTATATTGCTGAGAACCTTTTTCTAACCATGGAAAATCCTTCTCTAGATTTAACTTGTTAATACTTTCTCCTTCTATTATTTCATCAAAAAGTAAATTTATGGCATCTACATGAAAATGATTATTTGTTTCATAAATTATTTTCCATAGAATTAAATTTCCAAAGCTTGGCTTTGCTTGTATCCTGATAATATCCTGACCTCTTTCTTCTGCAATTCCTTTTCCAATATTTAAAGCAATAGTATGTAGGTACATCCCTAATAATAGATATGACGTTGCCCAAACCACCCCTATTTTTGCATAAATATTATTTTTTTTAACTATGGCGATGATTACAAATAATAGAATGGGTAGGGTAAAGAGGGGGTCTATGATAGAAATGTGATTCCATGCAACCCGTACATCACTAAAAGGCCAGAAAAGTAATGTCCCATAACTTGTGCAAGCATCAATTAACCCATGTGTTCCATAACCTAAAGTGCTATACAGCCATGTTTCCTTGAAATTGAAGGTGCTAATTTTTTTAAATAATAAGTATAAAAAGCTTGCACAGACAAGCCCGCCAAAGGGAATAAATATAATTGAATGGGTAAATTGACGGTGATATTCAAGAAATAATAGCGGATCACTTGCCGAATGGATGAAAATATCTAAATCTGGTGCCATTCCAGATAAGAATCCAAGCATAGCAATTAAACCCAAATTCTTTTTTCCGAATGTTTGTGGCAGCACGGCACCGATTGTGCCTTGTGTTAAAGGATCCATACTTTGGCTTTTTTATTTAATTATAATGGATGAGTTACTTATTAAAATTGGGTAAAAATATTAAATTTCAAAACTAGATTTATTCGGTAACAATTTTTGCATCTCATTTTTTACTAATTGTAACCTTATGTCATCAGGATTTGCATCGTCACATGTATCATTTATACAAAAGAATGGCACTTTACCAAATTTTTGAGTGAGTAAATTTAATTTCATTTCAATATCTTTTGAGCCGCTTTCAATATATAAATAATCTGCTTGAATTATTTGTGCATATTGATGATGTTCAAGCCACCTAGGCACAAAATCAACTAATACACCAGGTTTGTCCCATGATCTAAAGTTAACGGATCTCACTTCATCAAATAAATCAGTTGCTTTCTTTTCAATCTCCAGGAGAAGGGTCTTTCTATATGGTCTTGGAGCATGAGCTAAGGGTATATTTTGATGAATATAATTTTTATATTCCTTTATCAACCATAGGTTTGATTGTATAGACGAATTAATAGGTGAGAGTAAATGTGGTTGTAATTCTTTATAGTTTTCATGAGGTTCATTATCATAGAAATATTTTAATTTATCATTGAACCACCAGTTTGTATCTACCGGCATTCCAAAAAAAATATCATCATTAAGATAAAAAAACCTTTCTGATAGGTTGGGGATGTGATGGATATAAGATTCAATATGGGCTGATGCAAAAATAGGGTTTATTTTCTTTGGAATAATATCGCGGTGATCAATGATGGTAACTTTATTATTTGATACCAACCAATTAGGTCTTTGTTCATCTGTCACAATATAAACGTGACCATGATCTGGAAAAAATTTTTCCAGGCACCTTAGGTTGAAAAGGAGTTCGCCATTATCGCGAAACCGCCCATCAGCATTAGCGAAGAGAGCTAAATCATCCTTGTTTGTTTTTGAAAAAAACCTAAAAGACTCACGTCTTTTTTTTTGCCAATTTATGTCGTCGGAATTAACCCATAAATAAATAATATCAACTTGTGTATCAAAATTTGCCATTGATTTAATCTATTGGTTTTAATCTTGTCATTACTCCCACTCAATAGTTGAAGGGGGCTTTCCGGAAATATCATAAACAACTCGATTAATGCCTTTGACTTCGTTGATAATTCTATTTGAGACTTTGCCTAATAACTCATAAGGTAGCTCCGCCCAATGCG
>Ga0233435_1000659_pt1 | contig 38722 bp, 55 predicted proteins | sample SI_122_August201_3_FD_182735 | JGI IMG/M metagenome (GOLD analysis project Ga0233435, IMG submission 182735) | Seawater microbial communities from Saanich Inlet, British Columbia, Canada - SI_122_August2016_135_MG | ecosystem: Environmental > Aquatic > Marine > Inlet | place: Canada: British...
GTTGAGGAGTGAAAGAGGATGAGTCTGAAAGCTGGAACAGGTGAGAATCAAGGGGCTGTAAACTATGTCTCCATAGTCGCTAGAGACAATGGCGGTTTCAGAGATATGCCTTATCCAGCAGACTTTGTTCTAGAAGTAGGGGAGGGTAATGTCGAAGGACATTCCGTCCTAGAGAAATTTGGGCGTAATCCTGACATAGATACTGCTACAGGCCCAGAAGATGTATGGCATGGAGGCGGTTTATATACCGGGTTCCCTACGGGATCTGCCGAGACTATTGAGTGCAGCACATTGAACGCTGCTGACACCGCAGCAGGGACAGGTTTAAGAACTATTCGGTTGTATGGACAATTAAACGGTATTGAGCAGACAGAGGATGTAACTCTTGCAGGGGCATCATGGTCTACACCGACTACTAAGCTCTGGGACAGAATGCACCGAGTTAGAGGTTTAACTGCTGGTTCGGGTGGCTCTAACGTAGCTGACTTAATCTGTAGACATACCACCACAACATCTAATATTTTTGCCGTAGTCCCAGCAGGGTCTAATAGATCACAGATAGCAGCGTTCACAGTCCCGGCTAATACGACACTGTACCTTAAATCTTTCGATCCTCGTATCGTTAGAGCTAGTGGCGCAGCAGGGTCATCTACATTTGCTATCATGTTTAGAGAATATGGCGGTATCTGGGAGCAGACCTTTACTACAGACATCGCTACAGGAGCTTCTGGCCCTGTGGATATTGGATATGCTTTAGAACTACCAGCCAGAACAGATATTGTCGCAAGAGTTTTAGATGTCTCTGATAATAACACTAGCGCAACAGTGAGCCTGTTTGGAATGTATTCTTCCGAGGGGCATAGTCACTAATGGCTACTGAAAACTACACAGATTTTCAGGAAACATTCACCGAGTTGATGGAGGAGTTCGGTTGGTCTACCTCTACCATAACAGTAGAGACTGTTGGTGCATACGATGTTGCTACAAGCTCTGCCTCTGTATCCAGTGCTGTTACGACTGTCGATGCAGTACTGATCGATCTGACAGGTAAAATGGTGGGTAAGACACTGGCTAACGGAGTAATAGTTACCGAGTACGATAAGAGAGTTTTACTGCCCGTAGGCACAGCACCGAGTATAGGCGATAAGATGACGTTCGGTTCTGATATCTACGAGATACTGTACATAAAAGAGATTAATCCCGGTGGCACTATCATTGGTTATGATCTGGTGGTGCGCAATGGGTAAATGGTTAAGTCATATTAAGAAAGAGACAGGTGAAGTACAGGCCCGTATTGTCGGTCAGGCCAATAAGGTGATGACGATTTTTCAAGCTAGGTTAGTGGATAAGTCACCCTTCGGGAATCCGAGAGATTGGATTTACAGAAGTACATCACCGAAGGGTTATTACCCCGGAGGGTATACTCTTAACTGGCAGATCAGCACTGGGGCTAACGCAGAAGTAGCCCAGATGCCTAGTTCGGTCAGGAGTAAAGAGTCTGTAAGGGCTGAGTCGAAGAAGAATGCAGAACATTTCATGAACAAGTTCGAGAGTATCGGGAATCTAGGTTTTCCTAGCCTCAGATACCCAACTGAGTTCTATGTTGTTAATAATATACCTTACGCTAAGCGACTTGAAGAGGGGCATAGTGGACAAGCTCCTTATGGGATCTTAAAGTTGGTCAGTTTCGAGTGGAGTCAGATAGTGAGAGAGGCTAAAAACTCATGAGTATTGTGCCACTACGGTCAGCACTTGAAACCGCGTTAGACGGAATGAGTCCAGCTTTATCTACTGCGTGGGAGAATGTGAAATTTGAACCCGTCAACGGTACTCCGTATCAAATGGTACATGTCCTATATGCGACACCGGATAACCCTACTATTGGAGGGTCTAACGGGACGGTATTGACGAGATACAAAGGTTTTATGCAAGTTACGCTTATGTACCCTCTATTAGACGGTGCAGCAGCAATCGAGGCAAGAGCGGAGCTTATTAAAGCTACGTTCACAAGGGGATCATCGTTTACAAACTCTGGTCAAGTTGTAGTAGTAAACGGGACTCCTGAAGTGACATCTGGAATACGGGATAATGACAGATGGCGAATTGCAGTTAAAATCCCATTTTATTCTAATGTTTATACTTAAAAGGAACAATTGTCATGGCTATTGCAGGTGATCTATTTCAAACCATTGTGGCAAAGAAGCAAGCCGATAAAGATACAAAAGCTACCGCTTCCTCTGCCCAAATTTATCGCAGGGTTTCCTCCGATCTTAATTTAGGCCGAGCACTATTCGAGTCTGCCGAGGTTCTAGCTTCTCAACAGCTTAGAGACTCCCGACTTGGTGTAAAAGCTGGTGCTGGTACTATTTCTGGCGAGATGTCTCCCGGTACTTACCAAGAGCCTATCGCTTCCGTACTTAGAGGTTCATTCGCTTCTGCTGTAGTCGGTGGCCCTGAGTCCGATATAACAGTTACTGCTTCCGATAGTGTCATAACTTTGACATCTGCTGCTACAGGCACTTTCATTACTGACGGTTTGCGAGTCGGTAAAGTAGTTCGTATCACTGGTCTGGCTGAGGCTGGTAATAACGCCAACAACGTACTTATCACTTCTCTGACCGAGACTGTACTTATCGGATCATTCTTAAACGGCACTACTGCTGCTGCAGAATCTTCCGGGTCTGCTTTCACAATCACTGAGGTTGGTAAGAGCGTAACTACTCCTACTAGCTCTCACGCCCGTGACTACTACACCATCGAGCATGTTTACTCTGATATTACTCAAAGCGAACAGTTCACAGGTGCAGTGTTCTCAGGTATGACTATCGGGGCAAGTCCAGACGGTATGGCTACTGTTGCACTCCCGGTTATCTTCCGAGATCAGGACACTAGTACAGCAGCTTACTTCACCGCTCCAACTGCTGCTACCTCAACAGGTACAGTTGCTGGCCCTAACGGAGTTCTCTTCATTAACGGTGCTGCTCAAACTGCTGTTACCTCTGTATCGGATATCACAGTAGACGGTGGTTACGCTTCTCCTAGCGTTGTTGGATCGTCTGTTAGCCCTGATACACTCCCCGGAGTTTTAAAGGCCACAGCGACAATTACAGCACTGTTCGAGGACGCTGTAGAGCGCGATTTGTTCTTAGCGGAGACTGAGGTGAGCGTATCTTTAGTTATGACAACTGACGATACCGCTACAGCAGACTTTGTTGCTATCACTCTGCCTCGTTGTAAGTTCTCAGATGCTGCTAAGTCTGTATCTGACAATGCTCTACTCCAAACGCTACCAGTACAAGCGTTAGAGAACACAGTTACAACTGCTGGTTTACCAGAAGGCACAGTTGTATACCAAGATTCACAAGCAGCTTAACAACACCCTTACCGCCTCTCGTAGAAGCGCACCGTCAAGGGTTTCTCAGCCCCCAGTAATGGGGGCTACACTCCCAGTTTGGTCGCTGGGGTTAAAAGGATAACGGTCATGGATTTATTAAGTTTAGATACACAAGAAGCATGTGAGAACGCAGTAGAGTTCGAGTTGGTTAACCCAGTTAATGATGAGCCAACAGGAATTTTTCTAACTGTTACTGGTAAAGACTCAGCAGAGTATAAAGCTCTAATTGAGGATATGTATAACCGGGATCAGAAACAAGAGTTCCAGAACCGAGCTAAAGGTAAAAAAGGTTCTCCGAAAAACATCACGCAGATTAAGAAAGATAGTTTGATCCTGATCTCCAGTACCGTTCAGAGTTGGAGACAAGGTGAGTGGGTTAAAAACCCGAAGACCAAACAGCTAGAATTGACCGAAGTCAAGAAAACCCTCACTTTCGGTAAAGAGGAACTTGACTGTAACCAAGGAAATGTTAAGAAATTACTTGGACGGTTACAGTGGATAGCAGATGCGGTATCGGACTATACGGATACTCTTGAAAATTTTATGCAGACCTGACCGAGAGACTTATAGAGTTTGCCGAGTCAGAGTTTGAACTGAACGCATTGCAAGATGGGGTCAGTAAAAGAGATCATTACGAATCAGCATGGAGGGTAACAGGCAGAAAGCCTCCAGAATTAGAACAGCCTCCACTAGATCCATTGGTCGAATACATTTGGGTCTGGTTTACTCAGTTACATAGGAGTAGAGGCTCAACCGGATTTGGCCCTGCTGCGATAACTTATCGAGACATATCAGATTGGGCTGAAGTGATGAGCGTCAGACCGAAAGTCTGGGAGATAAAAGCGATATGTTCGATTGATACAGCGTATCTGGTAGAGAGTCAAAAACAGTCTAAACAATAGGGGTTGCAACCCCGAAAACGGTCTGACCAACCGCTTTGTTTAGTTCACTAGGTTAAGAGGTGATTCTTGTGGCAGGAGCAGACGTTCTAGAAATTCAGGTTCAGTCAGGTGATGTCCAGACCGCTACGGTTCGCCTTAGAGGTTTAACCGGGGCTGCACAGGGTACTGAGAGGGCGGTAGGCGGTCTACGAAGCACTCTTGTTAGTGTCACTAAAGCCTACGCTTCTTTTCTTGTTGCTCAACAAGGTATGCAAACCATCCAGAACCTTATCCCCACATACGCTAAATTTGAAACTGGTTTAGTCGCTGTAGGTAAGACTACAGGAATGGCTGGTAAAGAACTTAAAGGTTTTGGTAGAGAACTCCAGAAAATATCTCTTATGTTACCTATCAGCACTACCGAACTTCTGAAAGTAGGGACGGTGGCAGGGCAATTAGGTATTAAAGGGGGCAAGGCTCTATCCGACTTCACTAAAATAGCAGCTAAGATGGGTATAGCTACCGAACTAAGTGGAGAAGAAGCAGCTTTCGGACTAAACAAGATCCGTATAGCTACAGGATCTAGTCTGAAAGATGTAAAACGTATCGCTGATGAGATAGTAATTCTAGGTAACAATATAGGTGTGACCGAGAAACCACTCATCCGCTTTGCAGGAGAGGTAGGTAGAGCTACTCAGAAGTACAACATAAGCACAGGGGCAGTTCTGTCTCTGTCTGCTGCCATGTTGGAGATGGGTGTCCAAGCTGAGTTAGGTGGGTCAGTTATTGGTAAAACATTCCTCCGTATCGAATCTGCTATAGCTAATGGTGGACAGGATTTACAGAATTTCGCTGATATAGTTGGCATGTCAGGTGAGGCTGTAGAGAAAGCGTACGGGGAGGATAAAGTAAAACTCCTTGTCACCTTCTTAAAACGACTCAATTTCGTTAGTGACGGTACCGCGGAAGGAGGGAATCAGTTAACCAGATCCCTTGAGGCTCTAGGGCTAAAAGGTGACGAGATTAATAAAACCTTGCCTCCTCTGATCGACAATATCGCACAGCTTGAGAACGCTTTAAATCTCTCCGCTAAAGGGGCAGGTTCTTTAGGTGAAGAAGTTGAAACCGCCATAAACACAATCAACAATAAATATCAGATGTTGATAAACACATTAGGTGTCCTTGTTGAGGTATACGTTGAGGATTACCGAGATGCTATAACCGATACTATAGATGACACAAATGACTTCATTAAACAGAATGACGCTGTATCCCGATCTCTTAACACCGTTATAGGTTTTGTTCGTATACTAGGAAATTCTCTCCAGTTAGGGGTCAATATAATAGAGACATTTTTACTAGGAGTGGCTCAGATCCCAACAGTGGTAGCTAATATGCTGGCAAGGGCTGGTAGTTATATACTCAACAAGCTTAATTACTTCAAAAAAGGTAAAGATCCTCTTAAAGATTACGCAGATAAGAATGGGGCTTTTTTTGAGACAATGAATGCCAGAATGAAAACCGCATTCGAGGATTTTAAAAGTACGAGCCTCGATATAGCCGACTCTGCTCATCAACTGGGTATGGGGATAGGGGCTTTAGCCAGTGAAGGCACTAAAGCTGCCGATGTAATAGGGGGTAAACTTAAAGATGTAGCTGATGATGCTTCAGTCTCTTTCGGGGTATTACTGTCCAATGTAAACAAAAACACTGCTGCTATCTACCAATTAAGTACGGCTGAAAAGAAGCAATACGATAGGCTGGTAAGATCTAACAAAGCGTTAAAAACCGAGGTAGCTATTATAGGGCTGTCAGACAGTGCTCAACGCAAACGCATAATCTCTTTGAAGAAAGCAGAACTGGCCTCTCTTGATGCGAAGGTGGCTGCCAGTAAACTGGGAGATGAGTTACGCAGAGAAATCCAATTACTAAGCGAGGCAGACACGAAAACCGCTCTCAGTGAGTTCGCAGAGGGATTCAGAGGCACGTTCCACGACATATTTACATCCGGTAAGAACGCTTTTGAGTCACTAGCTAATGTGATTAAGACCACTCTCATAGATATGCTCTTTGAGTTAACAGCTAAAAGATGGATCATAAACCTAACAGCCGATCTTGCTAGCAGCTTATCTAGTGGGGCTTTAAGTGCTGTAGGCGGTGCTGGTGGTAGTGCTATTATGGGTGCTTTGGGGATTGGCGGTGCTGCTGCTGCCGGGACAGTAACTTTAGGGTCTGGGAGTTTAGCAGGGGCATCAGGGTTAGTGATGGCAGAAGGTGCTACATTAGGACTATCTGGAGGAGCAGGGGCAGCAGGGCTGGGACTGTCTACTTTAGCTGGCCCAGCAGCACTAGGAGCTTTAGGTGGTGCAGGAATTGCAAAACTTACTGGAGGTAATCCTGTAGGTGGCGGTATAGGCGGTGCAGTCGGTGCTGCTGGGGGTTTTGCTGCTGGTACACAGATAGGGGCCATTGGAGGCCCATTAGGAGCTTTAATAGGTGGAGCACTTGGGGGTTTGATAGGGGGTTTATTTGGTGGAGATGACAGAGACTATCAAGCTGAGTTCGATGCTCTTCACAAACAGAGAATAGAGGCGCGTAATAAGCGACTAGCTGAAGAGGCAGCGCACTTTAAAGCTATCCAAGATATGGCTGACGACGCTACTCTGGAGCTACTTAAGTTCACTAGTCCAGACGGAGCAGCTTTGGCATCTCTACGGATTTGGAGAGAAGAAGCTACAGCAGAAGCAGTCAGATTAGGCCAAGATGTAGTTATGGTTGATGAGGCTTACGCTGTTCAACGACTCGCTATAGAACAAGATATTACAGACCGAATCCTAGCCCAAGCTGAAGAGACAAAGAAAGGACTACAACAGAACGTAAGAGATGCTCTCAGTGCTCTGAGTAAAGCGGTATCGTTAGAGAAACGTACCATCAACTCTGCTGCCAATGACGTTAAAGCGTCTATGAGTATTATTACAGGTACTCTACAGGATCTTAACAATGCTCTGGTATCGCTGAGAGGGGTAGACACTTCCCCTGCTGCTGTAGCTAATGCTAGAGGGTTACTAGAGAGTGCTTTAGGATTCTCTCAAAGCGGTGGACTGCTATCACAGGTTCCCGGTTTTGAGTCTGCTCTACAAACTATATCATCTCAAGGCCCAAGCGGATTCTCGACAGCTTTTGAGTTCGAGAAGTCACAGGCACAATCTGCGATACTGCTTGAGCAGTTGATCTCTGAGACAGAAGGGCAGTTAAGTTTAGAAGAGTTAACCCTCCAAGAGATGGAAGCGTCAGTTGAAAGACTTGACGCTCTACTAGAATCCAATACCGCTCAAGCCAATATCCTGCTAGGGATAAATGACGGTATCCTGTCTGTATCTGCATCAGTGTTATACTTGGGAGAGGTCATGCAGACTATGGCTGACGCTCAAGCTGCTGCTGATGCTAGAGCAGCGTTGGATGCTGCTGCTGCCATAGCTCAAGCCAACCAAGATGCTGCTGCCGTTGATGCTGCTCGATTAGAGGCAGCGAAAGTAGCAGAGGTTGAGAACGAGGCTCGTAAAGTAGCAGAGCGTGGCCCTAGATTGGTGGCGATGTGGCAAGCACTAGACGTTATAGACGATGCCCAAGGGTATAATCCCAGTGTAGGCAGAGACAATCAGGTGTTAGGAGTGTTCGAGGAGTTCGAACGCCAAGGTCTGAACACTGATGACGCTATCCGTTCAACTGCTGAATCTTTCGGATTACCTAGCCCAAGATCATTCGCTGTCGGCACAAACGTAGTACCTTTCGATATGAACGCCAATATCCATAAGGGTGAGAGAATTATCCCTGCTGCTGATAACCGTCAGCTTATGAACACAAGCAACGATACCGCTAATCAGATGGCAGGTATGAGAAGCGACTTAAAAGCAGGGCTTGAAGCAGTAGCACTCAACACCATGAAGATACGGAAATTAGCAGAAAGGCACGATGCAGAAGGAACACCGCCAGTAAGGATACCAGCATAATGAAAGTAGTCGAGCCTATCAGTATAAATGATGCGATTTTAACCACTACCGATGTGACAGAAGCGGATTACTCTGCTTGGTCTAGCGGTACTACATACGATATAGAGGATCGGGTTATCTATGTAGACCCATCCTCAACTGTTACCATCACTATCGCTACACCGGGGGTGATCTCATGGACTGCTCATGGACTATCAAACGATCAGATTGTCACATTTACCACTACCGACACACTGCCCACCGGGATCTCAATCGGAACAGCCTACTACATAGTGAACAAGACCACCGACACCTTCCAAATCTCAACTACGAAAGAGGGTACAGCTACCGTAACCACTGGTTCACAAGCTGGAACACACACTTGTATAGCGGATATGCACCTGATCTTTGAGAGCTTAACCAGTGGGAATCTAGCTAATACTCCTCCAGCACCGGGAGCTACCTCGAATTACTGGATTAAAGTTTCATCCACCAATAGATGGAAAATGTTCGATGAGTCAGTCTCAACCAGAACTACTAATTCTGGTACTGTTGATGTCACTATGGACGTTGTGGGACATGTTACTGCTGTCGCTTGCTTGAATGTTGACACTGCTTCCGTACAGGTCATCATGACCGACTCCGTTGCAGGAGAAGTCTACAACTCTACTGAGACTATGACCTCCACCGTTGGGATCAATAACTGGTGGAACTACTTCTTTAAACCCATTATCAAAAAACAAGACGTTTTATTCTCCGATCTCCCTAGTTACTCAGGTGCAGAGATACAGGTTATCTTCACCAAAACAGGGGGGATGGTTGAGGTAGGATCTCTGGTGCTAGGAACGGTTAACGAGTTTGGTGATACGCAATACGGCATGTCTGTCGGGATTATAGATTTCTCTGTTAAACAGAGCGACACATTTGGTAATGTAACAGTAGTGAAGCGAGGGTTTAAGAAGAAAGCAAGTTTGACTACTCTCATAGATAACAACGAGGTTGACCAGATCGTCAATCTTTTGACAGAGTTCAGAGCGATACCAGTTGTATATGAAGGTTCTGACCAGTTTGGCTCTAGTTTAATCTACGGTTTTTACAGAGATTTCGATGTGGTGGTATCCTATCCCACAGCATCATTAATGGATATTGAGATAGAAGGACTAAAATAATGGCTTCCACCATCACAGCTTTACCTACAGCACCAAGCCGAGATCAAGACTCAGATACGTTTGTAACCAACGCTAACGCATGGGTAGCTGCTCTTGACACTTTCACTACCGAAACTAATACAGTGGCCTCAGAAGCGGAGACAGACGCAGCAACAGCCGAAACCAAAGCGACTGAAGCAGCAGCTTCCGCAGCGAGTGCGATTGCTCTTACAACCACTAACGCTACTAGCTCATCATCTGTCGCTATAGGCACAGGGGCTAAGAGTTTTACGATTGAGACAGGTAAGAACTTTGTTATCGGTATGCCTATCAGGATAGCCGATGATGCTGCTCCAGCGACAAACTGGATGCAGGGTATCATCACAGCTTACACCACTGGTACAGGAGTATTAGACGTTACTGTCGATACGGTAGGGGGATCAGGCACAAAATCCGCTTGGACTGTCACTATCACCGGGGTTAGTGGTGCTGACGGCACATCCGATATATCTCTTGACACTACTCCAACTCTTGGTGGCCCTTTAGATGGTGCTGGGTATCAAGCCGACAATCTCATCCTGAATGACACAGGCTGGTTAACCCAAGCCAAAGGTAACTTGGGAGCCACACCAGCTTTTGATCTATCAGCAGGGCAATCTATTACAGGTACTGTAGATCAAGCTATAACTTCTAGCACTATTACCAATCCGATAGCTAGCGATGACTATATGGACTTCGCCATTAAGTTAACAGGCGGTGGCGATTTTGCAATTGTCTGGCCGACCAGCTTCAAATGGTCAGGTGGCGGAACGGCTCCCACTCTCACAGCCTCTAGCGGTATTGATACTATTGTAGGATATACAGTAGACGGTGGTACGACTTACCAAGTTACTGCTTTGACAGACCATCAATAAGGGGTAGGCTATGAGTTTTAGACGAATACTTATGGGCGGTGGTGGAGCAGTAGAGGGAGCATCTTGCGGTGGATCTGGTGGTGTAGATGCTTACACTACTTTGATGATCCATAGCGATACTACTGACGGTTCTACTACTTTTACTGATAGCTCAGAATCAGCACATACAATAACAGCTAGCGGTAACGTGCATCATGAAACAGACCAGCAGAAGTTCGGTGCTACAAGTATACATTTTGATGGTACAGGGGATTATTTAACTCTAGGTGGCCCTACTGGAGACTTTACATATAGTACTAATGATTTCGCTATTGATCTATGGGTTTACCCTACAACCGTAACAGGTGCTCACGTTATAATTGATGGTCGCAATACTGCTGCTGGATCTACTAATCTAACTTTAAAGCAGGATGGTACAAGTATAGTCTATGATGTGAGTGGATCGCCTAAAATAACAGGTACAAGTGCTTTCACTATAAATACTTGGCACCATGTAGCTGTGTGCAGATCAGGAGGCACTACAAAGTTATTCGTTAACGGGTCACAGGTAAGCACTGATTACACAACCAATGATGATATGGAGGATTACCCAACTAGGATTGGTGTGGCGAGAGATACATCAACTTACTTTACAGGGTATCTGGATGAGATACGGTTCAGTAAATTTGCGAGGTTTACAGGAACCTTCACCCCTCCAACAGCAGCTTACACCAACACTATATCTAAATGGGAAACTGGTGTAGATGGTAATACTACTCTCTTAATAAAATCTAACACTACTGACGGTAGTACGACATTTACTGATAGTGGAGTTACTGGACATACTATTTCTGCTGTAGGTACAGCCCAGCACGATACAGCACAACATCATTTTGGAACTTCAGCTATTCTACTGGATGGGAACTCGGATCTGTTACTTGTTCCTTCAAGCTCAGAATTTGACATGGATGGAGGCGATTTTACCCTTGACTGCTGGGTGAGATTTAATAGTTTAACCAATTCACAGTATCTAATTGCTAGGCATGATGGGACGACATCATCATTTTTATTATATAAGAATGCCAGTAATAAAATGGTATTTCAGATTAATGACGGTACATTAAGAGAAGCTACTGGATCTACTTCTGTAGTAGTAGACACTTGGTATCATGTAGCTGGGGTTAGAGAAGGAACAACTACTACTCTCTATTTAAACGGTGTATCTGATGGTACAGCCTCTAGTGTAGGTACGCTTAACACTGTTACCAATAAACTTGGTATTGGTATGATTGTTAACGGTAGCGATACCCCAATCAACAGCAATTATGTAAATGGATGGCTTGATGAGATTAGGATAAGTAAATCTGCTCGCTGGTCTGGAGATTTCACCCCTCCAACTTATGAATACTGCTCAACATTTACTAAGTATTGGCCCGGTAATGACGGGTTTACTAAGCTACTTATTCATAGTGATACTACTGATGGGTCTACTACGTTTACAGATTCTAGTTTAGGGTTACATACACCTACAGCTAAAGGCAATGCCCAGCACGATACTGCACAACAAAAATTCGGGGCATCTTCTATATTATTGGATGGTACAGGAGACTATTTAGATATTCCTACCAGTGTTGATTTTGATATGGGTAGTGGTGACTTTACACTAGACTGTTGGATGAGATGGGATGGAGGCAATACATCTACCAGTAAGTATATGATCGCTAGGCATGATGGTTCAACTAGCTCCTTTCTACTCTACTTAAATAGTTCAGAGAAGATGGTATTTCAAACTAATGATGGAAGTCTACATGAAGCTGTTGGAAGCACTACTATTGTTCAGGATACTTGGTATCATGTAGCTGGTGTTAAACAAGGTTCGGATACCATTATATATGTAGATGGTGTTGCTGATGGAACTGCTGCAAGTGTAGGAACTGTTAATACAGTCACTTCATCTCTGGGTATTGGGATGATTATTAAAGGAGACACTACTCCTCTAAACTCTCAGTACTTTAGTGGCTGGATGGACGAAATTAGAATTTCTAAGGGAATAGCTCGCTGGCAGTCAGATTTCACTCCACCAGCATTAACTTACGATGACGAGAAATAATTATGAAATATGTAAAAGTAGAAGATGGTGTTATAGTTGATGGGCCAAGAGCTTTACCAGCTAGTATACCTGAAGTATCGAACTTGAATACTAACCCTGCTTTAGCTAAACAGTTTGGTTGGATTCCTGTAAATGTCATAGAGCCTACTATTGACACAGCTACTCAATATAAAGGTGCTAGAGTTGTTACTCTTACCGATGAGTTAGCCACCATCACTTGGGAAGTTAATGATCTGGATGAGATTGGGCAAGCTAGAGTAGCTTTTGCTAATGCTGAGAAAGAGATAATCAGATTAGAGAATACTATATCTAAGAGATGGTTATGGTCTGCTGCTACTGGCGATGAGTTTGCTCAAGGTAAGATAGCTGAGGTAGAGGTTCTTCTGGCTACACAGAGAGTTATTCGAGCTACTGCTGAAGCTCTTATACCAGTACCGGAGCATATTTAATGGACTGGTCTTTATACCCTAATTTCTCACCTAAAGAGTTCACCTGTAAGTGCGGATGTGGTAGAGTAGACATGGATGAAGAGTTCATGGCTTTCCTGCAAGATATCCGATCTGATATAGGTAGAAAGTTTACCATCACATCCGGGTATCGCTGCCCCGCCTACGAGAAGAACATTGGTGGCTCAGGCAAGAATCACCCTACTGGTAAAGCTGCTGATATAGTAGCCGAGAGATCTGTGATGAGTCGTATAGTTGCTCGATCTGAAGCATACGGGTTCACTGGCGTCGGGGTGTCTCTGTCGGGTGATGGCAACTTTATCCACTTAGATACGAGTCATAAAGATCTGACAGTATGGAGCTATTAGCATGGAAATGTGTTGGAAGAGTTTTATGACAGGACTTGGTGCTGGTACTATGTTAGCTTTCGTACTGATAGCAGGAACTATATAGATGGGTATATTCTCGAAAATAGTAGATGGTTTTGGTGGTAGTATAGTTGATACTTTAATAGGTACAGCAAAAGAATACTTCCCACCAGATATGCCTCCTGAAGCCATAGCTAAGATGGAACTCGCTATGACTAAGGAGGCTAATAAACAAACCAAGATAGTTAATGCTAATCTAGCTGACGCTGAGAAAACTCTCAATGATCGTATTGCTCAACAGGAGGGGACTGCTAGTGACCTTAGATCTATCTGGGGTCTAGGACATATAGTTTTATTCCTAAGAGGCTTACAACGTCCTGTGTGGGGCTTCTCTACTCTATATATAGACTTCTTATGGTTTACTACGCCTAAATCTTCAGTTAACTTTATAGTATATACTGAGCAACAGCAAACAGCATTGATAGTTATTAATATCCTAGTTCTAGGATTTCTATTTGGTGAGCGAACTATTAAGAATTTAGAACCATTAATAATCAAGGTATTTGGTAAGTCATGAGTATTAAGCTCCCCGAACTCACGCCAGCGCAACACAACGAATTAGCTAAAATAGTTCATGAGGGGGTTATGGATAGTTTGGTTAAAGATATACATAAAAATCATTACTCCAAGATGAAGAAGGATTGGCAAGAGATTGTTGAAAACATTAACAGAGATCCTGACCATATAAAACTACGAGACCATTTTAGAGAGACTGCACGTATACCAGATAATTTATTAAAGATGAGGCTAGGATAATCATGGAAGATTTATTTCAGTACTGGAGAGAGTTAGGTCTATTATGCGCTCTTGCTGCATCAGCTACTAGAGTAGAGATGCTGGGCAAGAATAATGCTGCTCGGATAGAGAAGCTTGAGGAAAAGCTAGACTCATCTAAAACTAATGAATGGGTAGAGTTTAAAGCTATCACAAGATTAAAGATAGATGAGCACGATAAAGAAATCCGTAAACTGTTTAACTTTCATGATAAAGGCCGATAATTAGCATTGACTTCCAATATACACGGATGTAAACTGTATGTTAACAACTGGTAATAAAAAGGTGACTTGATAATGCCTACGAACAAGGAACGTATCACTAAATTGGAGGGTCAAATGGCTAACTGTATTGAGAATACAAATAGGATTTTGGATACTCAAGACAAGTTTACTAAACGATTCACCGAGGGTACAGAGAAATTTGAAGCCCTCACTGAAACCATGACATCATTAGATCGTCATCTGGCGATATCTAATGAGCGGTGGGTAGTAGTAGGGTATGTAGCAAAAGGCGTTTGGGTTGTGATAGGCGGTACTTTAGTAGCTGGGGTTAATTACCTCGTAGGCAGATTCTCTTGAGCGATTGCTGTGGCGGTATGTGTGAAGACTGCGAGACTTGGAAAGAGGAAGAACCCAAGCCTCGCTATGAGCCTGAAGAGGAGGATTATGCTGTTTGATTAAAATTTATAGTCCTCCCAACTAATCCACTTACCCCGTATCTCTTTATACTCTACATCCTGATACTCTCTCCTCCCACACTTTCCACAGGTACGCTGATAGCTAATAGGCTGAGTCATAGCGTATCTCTTAACAGTAAGTATCTCATCCTCTCCCCACTCATGCTTACACTTCTTCCTCTTAGTTCTCCACCCAAACATCACTGTCTAACTCCCGGTCTATCATCCAGACTCTCCATACCTCTCTTAACATAAGTAGATAAAAAAGCAATATTAGCAGCAGCATGGTCAAGATGGCTTAAACCTGTCTCTGGGTCTAACTCCTCCCCTCTCCACCATGCCCATAAATGTCTGAGGCAAGCTGAGAAAAGACGGGAGTAAACTATTCCCTTCTCCCAGTTGCCCCTACCGTACTTATCTGCACCGAAAGCCAGTACCTTAAGCATCTCATCCGTAGACTCAGGTAGTAGACTCCAGTCTATCTTACCTTCATCGTATTTAGTTCCGCTCATATCATCACCCACATTTAGAGTAACCGCAACCGTCAACTCCCTCACACACCGGACAACCTTCCACTTCTCTCCAAACAGTGTTACCGCACTCACTACCATCTACCATAGCTACACACGGAGCATCTATGTACTGGAACTGTTCTAGTGTAGGTAGCTCTGGCACTTCGCCATGTGCCATCTGGTGCAGAGTCTTAGGTCGCTCAGACACTTCTCCTAGCGGTATTCCTATTGTAGAGAGTTCAGCTATCTCCTCTCTAACCTCATGTAGTGTTGGAGCAAAGCAGAGGCTGTTTAAGATGTAACCTATCTCAGCTATAATGCTATCGTGCTGCTTCATCTTACCTGAGTCGTCCATCTTCTTCGAGAAGTGCCCCCCTTTAGGGTCATGGCTAGTGAGCATGTCTTTGATTAAGAACCCTACATCTCCTTCAACTCTCATGGTAGCAGACCAAGCTCTAGTTAACGCTTTGATCCACATCTGGTTATCTTTATTAGCGGTATTGCAAAATATCTCAAACGGCTTGCCGTCTTTCATATTAACTGTGAAGTAATACGCATGTTCGTAGTGGTGGCTCTTAACCTTAAACGTCTGTCCAGTTAAAGTAGTTGGACGTTTAAGTTTAGCTACTGCTCTACGCTCAGTGCCGTCCCATCCAGTAGTCAAGCTATCCTTGATAACTTCATATGCTGTGATTTTCTTTGTTATCTTCTTCATAAACCCTCACCCTCTGTAACTGTTCTTTTGATGTTGATACAGGCGATGCGTTTTCCTACATAGTCAGACTCCTGTAATGCTTGTTCCTTACTGGCGAAGCTATACCCTGTTAATTTGTTCTCTCCATCTAATTTAGAATAAACATTAACCCAGAAATCCACCTCAACTGTTTTAGGTTTTTCTACTAAGTCATGTATGGAGTGTCCGTGTACAGGATCAAAGATCCCGTTTATATCCCATGATCTAGGTAGCCAACCTAGTTCTGGAGCTAATTGAGCACCATGCACAACACGAGGAGAATCACCCCCATCAACGGCATAAATCCTAACCTCTCTACCATCTCTAGTCTGGTATTCTTTACCCAGTTCAATCTTCATGTCTTCTCCTCCAGTGCTGCATCTATCATATCTAAGTAAATACCCTCTATATTAGCTTCATCATCGTAGTAGCAAGATGCTTTACGGCCTTTCCTCATCATCTTCTCTGTAGGTTCTCTCATAGCTTTAATAACTGCTTTAGCTTGAGGAATATACATATGCCAATACGGAGCACCATAATGGTTTATATCAGGGGCAATACCCGTAAATGAACATAATACCCTCGCTATTTTCTCTATCATCCCATCACCTTTTCAAGCCACCAGCAAGCTGCACCAAACATTACCCATACCTGCATAGTTAAATAGTAAGCTGTGTATAAATTCCGATCATCTCTATGTAGTACAAACATCATGAAATTAATAAGTACCCACAACGCACAAACTATATTTATGTTATCCATGCAACTCCTCCCACTCTTTCAAAACCTCTGCGAATATCACCAAGTAGTTAGTACGTTTATCGCAAGTAGGGCAGTAGAGCCTGACTCGCTTACCTTTACGCTCAAATATTATTGGGTGTTTAATCATTTCTCACCTTTAAAGATTTGTTCTGAGTGTTGATAGTGTGCTGTACGATTGATGTACACTCTTTAATCCAAACACTTCTATTTGCTGGTATAGTGTGTTCATCTACTAAATACGCTGCTAGAACAAATGCTCCTAAAAACCCTATAAGAAACCCACTAATTAACTCTTTCATCCCCCACCTCTTTATTACAGAGTACATTAAAAGAATACTGGATACTGATAACCCAATTTAACCAGTAGTTATTAGTAGGTTTTCTTTTATACACAGTACTTCTCAGCTTTTTTAATAACTCATATCTACTAAGCTCACTAGTTGAGTTGAGCCATAACACTAATATTTGCATATTCCTAAAACCAACACAATTATGAGCTAAAATTTTTTTGTCTTCTTTAGTTAGTCGATAACTAGCTCTCACTTCTAACCCCCTGATAAACTTTAAGAACTGCTATGGTTCTGGCTATTGGTAATGAGATCGCTTTCCCATAAATGTACGCCCAATCTTCTTTAGTTTCGTCTACACACTCTACCTGCCAACAATCAAACTCATTCTGCATCTGCAACCATATCCAACCATCAGGCAGAGCATTTTCAGTAGCGTCTAGGGATCTGGTGAACCTCCTCAATCTAGTGTTGCCTTCTTCTCCATCCACCATATCCCACAGAACATTACCATTAACTACATCTAAGGTACGACAATCTTTAGGTATCCAATCTAGTGCCTTCATCACCTTCAGATCCAACTCGGCACTGCCCTCTGTAGCTGCTTCTAGCTCTTTAATTAGATCGTTCATTTCTGTACCATAAAGTTTTTTACAGATTGATTCATGGAGCACATTAGTTCATACATGTGGTGTGCTGCTCTGTTATCACTACCAGCGATCTCATAATAAATCTGTGCTTTAGACATATGTTCCGCTAGCTTATCAAATAATTGTTTTTCTGCACCTTCAAGTTCTTTCATTTCTCACCTCCGTATTAGGTTATTTATGATCTAGCGACTGCTCTAGTTGTGAAAAATAACCATCTGGTAAACAGAGGGGGGTATTATCCTTATCATCTCTCACCTCCATGTGCGCTTTAAGTAGTGCTATGGTTCTGGCTACAGGCAGTGATTTATGGAAACCTATATGACAATCACTGGCTTTTATGCCAGTTTCTCCAAAAGGTCTTATATGTTCAATCTGTACATGCCATTCTTTTTGACTAATACTTGACATATGTTCCCAACGGCAACCTTCAGGCAAAGCGTTCTCTGTAGCATCTAGTGATCTTGAGAACATAAATAAAGGTGTTGTGTTGGTGTAAGTCCATTTCTTGGATGTTATGAATTCTAGAGCACCTCTGTATTTATTATTCACCCTAGTAGTTAGCTTGCTATTCTCTTTAGCTAAACTTAACGCTTTCATCACCTTCAGATCCAACTCGGCACTGCCCTCTGTAGCTGCTTCTAGCTCTTTAATTAGTTCGTTCATCTCTCCTCCCCTTATGCTTACCAACATCGCTGTAATAAAACTCACAAACAAAATCATCTAACTTATCTGAGAAGTCTGCCATGCTCTGATAATCTGATGCTTGTGCTGTATGTCTCCAGCATGAGTTTTTAAGTTTACATTTCTGAGTTGGTCTGCACATTGTTATGTCTGGCATTTTACTTCCCCCCTATTGCTGAACATAACTCCATAATACATCACCCTTTAAATATCCAGTGACTAGGAATCCAGTGAGCCAAGCTACCCACATTGCTAGGCTAGGCGCATTCTCTTTATACCAACTCAGAGCTACAAAAAGCCAAACCCCTGCTATCGCTATACCTGTTCCGATATCCATGTTATCACTCCTTTAGATCAGAGAGTCTAATAGGGTCTAAATCTACCCAATAATTAAAATGCCCTGTAACCATCCCCTGAGCGATCAACCTCAGTTAGCACGTTGGACTTGTCGTGTCTGTAATATACCAGAACAAGTCTGATAGGAATTACGGATGGGAGTTCTATCTAATCACAATGTCTACACTCCCCTGTCTCTGGATTTACTGTCCACTTACCACATTTAGGGCATACGAATATGTTCATAGCTCCCCTTTAAAAGTTAATCCCAGCACCTAGACCTCTGGGTAGGCTTCTCCTCTAACCCATTGTACATCAACTACTCAAATCCATTCTTTAATGGGACAATTAAGTGCGATATTGCACAAGAGGTAAAGTCACTAGGTTGACTTATTCAGTTCATGCTCTACAGTTTTCTTAGGCATGTTGAAAGCTATCGCTAGTTTTCCCATAGACCAATGTCCTTGCGCGTACAGATCTAGCAGTAACTGCCTACGCTCTCTCTTTAATTGTTTTCTTACCATATACTGCACCTCTAACTGAATTTTAATCTGGTCTGGTACAGGATACTCAACCTCATAATCTTGGAAACAGGTAGGGCATTTCATTGCGTTCTCTCCTTGGTCTTTGCGCGAATAAGACGCTTATCCCAACTCTTTTTCAATTTATTAACCATTGCGTCCCATGAGTCAATCCCCCACGGTGGAACCCATACGCAACGCCTAACCCACCCCTGTTGTTTCTTCTTATCCATAAACTTCTGTTGGCGTTGGGAGTTAACCTTTTTAATATCATCACAGTTGCACATACTCATCTCTATCTCCTTGAAAACTACTATACACAGCGTTAGGTACTGCGTCTAGGTTTTAATCTAATTCTGCCCAATTAGGGCCAATCCCGCCTTCTACTAACCTATCCGTTGAAGCACCGGGGAAGATGTCTAGGTAGCCTGTAATCATATCCTGCTCCATAATAGTCAAGCAGTCTTTAGCATCCTTGATACCCGACTCATCTATCAAAGCATCATGGATGGTTGCTAACATTTTGGTACGTTTTTGAAGGCCGTTACTCCTATGCACATCCAGACTCTCTTTATGTCTTATAATAGCTCTAGCCATAATAGACAATGCAGCACGTTGAACAGGGTAATTCGCTAATTTAGGTATCTCTGGTCTTCTGCCCATGTATATAGTACCTCCATCAACGCATCTGATATACCTAGTACGTTCAGCCTCGTCTAACATCTTAAAGCGGTAGTTAAACGCATTGCGGTAACGATCCTCCCAGAATGCTATATACTCCTCGGCTTTCGTAACTGTAGTCCTCATAGTAGCAGCTAACCCTTCGGCCCCCGATCCGTAGATAATCCCGAAGCTGACTCCTTTAGCAGCGGTTCTAGCAGCTTTCCCCTCTTTAGTTTTCTTATCTATCTTATGCCCTGCTATAACGGTAGCCACCTCAGAATGAACATCTCCCTCTACCATATCTTGGAGAAGTTGATCGTCATTAGAGAGTAATGCCAGTACCCGGAGTTCGATACCACTGTAGTCGAGAGATACAAGAGCTTTACCTAACCCTGCTATGAAAGATCTCCTGACACTGGTAGCTTTACCTAGTAAATCCTTATCTCTTGGGATTTGTTGAAGATTTGGCCCTGAACTAGAAAAACGACAGGTCTTTGCTTGGCCTATATTAAATCTAGCTCTGATCCGTTTATCAGGGGAGTTCTGAGAAGAAGTGATTAACGTTGTACCAAACGATGAGATATACTTTGATATAGTCTTATAACCAGCTAAAGAGTCGAAAAACTTCTCTAACGGTGTACCCGGAACCATCCCTGCCAATTTATTGAGAGTGACCGTCTTCATGGATAGTTGCCCGGTCTTCTCTGTCCGAGGCCATCCTTTTAGGAAGTTGTCAGGCATGTTCCGGGCAAAATAATCAGACCATTGAGCGTCACTATTAATATTATCTACTTCTTCTTGAGGAACTAATGCTCTAAGATCCTCGATTTTCTGGAGTTGTATCTGAGTCCAATCTTTAACTAAGGCTTTATGGGCTTTCTGATCAAGCCTCATACCTGCGGTTTCCATTTCTACTACAGCAGGAACCATCCCATTAAGTAGAGCGAACCCTCTCCAGTGGTCAGGGTCTGCTTGTCCGATCCAGTGTACCCATAATCTCCATGTAAGATCTGCGTCAAGATATGCGTAATCTAACTGCTCCTGACTGAGATCTGTGGCCCCCCAATTACTGGCTTGCTGTTCCTTACTCATCTCTATATCGAGATCCCATTTTACCATTAACTTTAAGGAAAAGCCCCCTCCTCCTAGGATAGCCCTACGAAGATACCCGACATCCAATAAAGTTGGTGTATGACCGAAGTGTAAGAACCAGCGTAATTCAAAACCAGCATTGAAGACCACCCATTGACCTACATCGAAGTATTGAGCGTACGGTTCTAATCCTTCAACGCCAAAATCTATGAGATAATGGTCTTGATCGTTACATAAACTAGCTAACCGCACTTTACCTTCTTGAGGGGTAAATGCAGTAGTTTCAAAATCCAGAGCAGTGGCGGTCTTTCTACTTGCACACTGTTTTATAGCTCTAATGACATCGTTTTTTGTTGACACTAATTGATATTCAGGTATATTATGCGACATGCGGATTAACCTCCTGCTAACTGGAATATGCAACGTACTTCATTATGAAGAACTATGGCTCTCCCCTCACAGGGAGGGCCATAATTCTTTAGGGGTTACTTACTTCCGCTTCTTTTTAGGTGCATCACCAGCAATCAACTGTTCTGCGGTAATATCACCATCGACATAGGACTGGACAGCATCCCGTGTCACCCATGCCTCTACCTCAAATTTTGGTTTGAAGTTCTTCATATCCTGAGCTACGAAAGATTCGCTCTCAAAATAGAATACAGGAAGGGTAGGCTCACCAGCAGCAGCACGTTTTGCAATATCGTTGGTGAGATCATATACTGCATTACGTCCAGACTTTGATGTAGTGGTGAAATTAACCTGCCCTTTGATCTGATCACAAGGGAAACATGAGAAGCCTCGCATTTCAGCCCAGCCATCTCCAGCTTTTGTGTTATAAGGAGCGTGATCTTCAAGCTGGCCCTCTTCAATCCGAGCGTTCTTGTTGTAAACACTCCACTCATGCTTTGCGATAGGTTTAGACGCTTTCCAACATGTCCAGCCAGCGATAACAGATAATGGATCCATTATATAAAGTTGCTCAGTATCCACATTCTCACGTTTTCTTCCTAGGCTATACTGCCCTGATTTACCAGAAAACGATAGATAATCGAACATCCCTGCGGAATTTCCGCTCTCGTTACTTACTTCTGCTAGTGCTCCAGCCATATCCTGCTCTGAGATTGCTGGAAGATCTGCGTTACCTAGATACTGCGTTAATGCGTTTGACATTACTTTGGTTCCTTTTACTTTTATGTACGAGTTATTGTTAGTCGCTCTGAAGGAGAGCCGACTTTTATAAATGGAGTTAAATCGATCTTCTTGGCTAATGCCTTCTTATCGAGGGACTCCCGTCCTTTTGTTACTACATACTTCACTTCAATATCGTCTACTGTAGTGTCCTGTAGCTCCTTCTCCTGCATAATCTGCTTGATACTTTCACCTACTGTAGTTTTCTGAGCCTTAGCTACATCCTCCTGCTCTTTAGCCCTCATGTAAGTTGATACCAGTAATTCAAAATCCTCTGAATTACTACTAGTGGGTTCTGTTGAAGCTACACCACACACCTTTTTGAAGGAGCACATAGTGTTACACTCTTTACCACCGTTTCTTCTTCCCTCTCTATCGAGGGTATCAGCCGATTTGGCCCTGAACAGTCTCTTTGAGCGTTTCCCTACCTTCTTCAATATATTAGGATCACGTTCTACTTTAAACTCGTAGATCTTATTAAAGTTACTGGCATCCATATACACCAGATACCCATCTTCAATCTTGTAATCCTCATACTGCACTATCAATTCCATTGCTATCTGTAACTGTACAATGTGGTTCTCTTTGGGAAGATAACGGATGTTAGTTCTTGGGTCTATGGTTTTAAATTCAACTCCAAAATACTGATCTCCGGTAACATCATCGAACTTGCATAAAACTCCGTCAGGAGTAACACTAATCCTACGCTCCTCATCTTGGAGTGATAACTGGGTATTACCAGCGTGATAGACACTCATCCCTGTCTTTCTACCATTGATGGAGTCTACTAAATACTTTTCGCCATGAGTACCTCTTTTAGCATACCCCCAATCCTGTTCCTCCCCATCTTCTTCTTGAAACTTGAGATACCACTGCTTGCGGATACAGGACATCGCTTCTGAGGCATTCATGTACTTAGCCCGTTGGTTGGGATCGAACTTCCCGGCATCATTCTCATCTGATCCCTTAATTACCGCTTCCTTAATCATCGCTTTGCTCCATTAGTTGTTTATGCCCTTGTTTCTTGGTTGCTGATATACGATTGACTGCTTCATCCAGCTTCGTATCAGCGTTAAATATATCTACATGAACGTGATTCTGCTGCCCGATCCGGTGACAACGTGCATAAAACTGATCCATTACCGCTGGACTCCAGTCTGCTTCTACCACAATGATATGAGATCCACCTTGGAGGTTTAGACTGACTCCCATAGCACCTATCTGTCCTATAAGAACGTCTATCTTCCCCTCATTGAACATATCGGCAAGAGCCTGTTTAAGATCTGCCTGAGTTCGTCCATCAAGTTTCCCGGCTATGACTCCAGTGTCAGAAATTTGACGGTGTAGTTCGTCTATCACATCTGTATGCCAAGCTCCCACGAGGATAGGTTTATTACCCGACTCGATTCTATCTATTATCTCCTTTGCCGATGCTTTAACCTTGGCCCTACCGATGATCCTTCTCATAGTAGATAAGGGAGTCTCTCCCTCAACAGGCTCTTTTCCTCCCATCTCTTGAGTCAGACTCTTAAGAGTTCTTTTCTTTAACTCATTGAGAACTTCCTTGAGTTCTGGGCTAGGTTCTAATGGTACTTGGAGGTGATTGAAAGTGATGGGGGGCATTTGCTCCCAAACATCCTTGAGTTCTCTCCTAACAGCCAGTTTAGGGAAAATCAGCGAGTTCAGTTCCTCAGTGTTCCTGTTCCCAACTGTAGTATCAGTGGGCCATCTAGCACCGGGGTAAGTTCTTCTCTGAGTAACACAGTAGCGGAGGCGAAACCTTTCGAGGCTAGTACCTCCTGTAAAATGTTTTAAGGCAATTGGATCTGCTGCTAGTAGAAAAGGGTACAGATCATCGTTCCAGCGTGTTGAAGGAGTTCCTGTAAGCATCCAAGAGTATTCGCAGGATTTATGTAACCCTTGTGGGCCGAGCAGTTCTTTTGTTCTCTTAGCGTCTACTGATTTAAGAGCATGACTCTCATCACAGATCAAGACGACAGGTTTAAGGTTAGCGAGTTCTGCCTTTCTCTTAGTAGCTATCTGGTAGGAGCATATAATGATCGGGGCAGAAGTGATCTTGGTCTTACCCGTCTTTAGAAGCTGGGATGGTTGGGATAGATGGTCTTCTGCTTCTCTCTGCCACATAAGAAGAGAGATAGGAGGGCCGATAATGATTAGATGTCGTCCGGGCTTTATAGAGACAAGATTAGCAGCTTCTAAGGCAGTTCTAGTTTTACCAGAACCCATCCCCGAAAAACATCCTCGGACTCCATCGTACTCAATAAGGAATAGAGCATCCTCATTCTGATGCGGTAGTAACTTCATGTCTTAACCTCCTACTTAATTAACTTGCCCCATAAGCTACAGGATGTTAGGCATAGCGTCAAGCACTTTTATTAATTATTTTTATTATTGCAAATTCGTTCTAGAGTATATAGGGTTACAAGTATTCGTAAATATTGAAGGAGGTTAATTATGTGCATAATAGATGATGCCTTAGAGGTATCAAAGAAGTATCCTATCTTCCCAACCAATGGGAAAAAACCAGCTTGGTCTAATGCCGAACTCGGTGTAGAACGAGGTCAAGGTGGTTACAAAATCGCTACTCAAGACCCAGACCGAGTGCGAGAACTCTTTAGTCACAGTCGAGCTACCGAGATTGCGGTTCCTATGGGAAAGCAGTCTGGGTTAATCTGTATTGATGTGGATGCGCATAAAGATTCCAGTTTACTGGAGTGGGCATCTGGTTTACCTGATACATTAATTCATACTACTCGATCTGGTGGCCTCCATTATATCTTTGAGCATCCCGGAGATCAATATAAATTCCCGTCTACTTTAAGAGAGGGAGTTGATTTAAAAGCTGGGGGTAATGGGTATATCTGTTTCCCCCCAACTGCTGGGTATAAGGTTAAACGGGAAAGCCCTGTTAGGAGGTTCCCGTTGGAGGAGCTTAGTAAAGCAATGAAGGCTAAAGGGGGTACTGGTAATATCCTCGCTGGTTATAATGATGCTACGGATGAGGAATTAATAGATAGGATTAGGACTGCTACAGAACTCTACCCCAGTTTGCGTAGTTTATCGTATAGGTTACCTAACAGGAAGATAGAGGGTAAATCTATAGATAGAGATGGTATGGTAACTATCTTAAATGGAGTTATGCAACAATCGGTGGCAGCACATAGTGGGCATGTACGGCATGTGGATTGGTTGGATAGGCTAGAATCGATAGAGCACTTAGTCGATACCGGGATTTTGAAAGCTAAAATGCTCCACTCTGATGCTGATTTAGAGGCTATATCTGCTTCTATGGGAGGAAAACCTTTAACGCGCCCCATTGGGCCGCAATCTGAGACAAGCATTGAGTCGGTTGAGGCACGGATTGCGGTGCTGGAAGAGGAGGATGGGTTTGAGGATTTAGGGCTTGTTAATGTAATGAAGGAGGTAGTTAGTCCTATAGAGTGGGTGATCCCTGATATGATCCCAATTGGAGGAATAACCAGTGTAGCTGGAGCTAGTAATGTAGGCAAAACTAGGTGGTTAGCTGGTTTAGTTGCTGGTTTATCTGTTGGTGATGTATCTCGTATGGGCCTCCCAGCAGTAGACGGGCCAGTAGCATCTTTATGGATAGCGAATGAGGAGAGAGTAGACGATATTAAACGGAGAATCAAAGCGTCTTACTTACAGCACAGTGATCGTGGGTCTTCAGCATCAATATTTGTAAGGGGAAAAGATAAGGGAATGCTTAGGTTAGTCGGGGTCAATGAGATAGGTAACCCTGAGATTGATGAGGATAATATTGCAATAATTGTCAATGCTGCTCGGAAGTGTGAGGCTAAAATCATCTTTTTAGACCCTTATATTACGTTATCTGATGCAATGGATGAAAACTCAGCAGGTTCTGCTGCTATTGTGACTAAAGCGTTACTGATGATTGCTACGATGTCTGGGGCAGCAGTTATGTATGCCCATCATACGCCAAAGGATAGATCTAAGGATAATGATTGGTATAGGGGGGATGATGGTGCTTGGAGGGGGAGTGGCGGTATATACAGTGGTTTAGATTGTGGTTTTACGCTTAGTAACTGGCTTCCTAATAACCCCGAACAGAGAAGGCAATGGAAAGCAGGTAATTTAACTCATGGTTACAGTAGGTGGGTAGTATTGGACACTGGTAAAATCAGGGAAGGAGATCGTTTACCGCCAGTTGTTTATGAGTTAGTGGGCCAAGAGATGCAGGAAGGGGAAGGAAGACCTATTGGTGTATGTGCTGTTAGGACTGAAAGCGATGCTCTGGATGTGCTTGGTAATACGAGTATTGAAGCGATTCAGGCCAGTGTAATGGCAATCGAAATGGTTAAAAGGTTAGGAGGAGGGGAATTTACTAATATGAGTGAAGTACACTCAAAAATGGAAGAGGTGGCTAATTGGCCTGATGTACGTCAAGTTCGAGGTAAGGAGCAACTTCATGTGTTGTTTAAACATAAAATCCCTGCGGAAAATGGGGGATCAGTTCAGCTTCATTTCAATGAATATAATAAGACAAATAAGCGGTGGATTCTGGAGGTAAAAGAGGGGTAAAAACTCTATCACAACTCTATCAAACTCTATCAAATGGGGTAAAAAATCTGATAGAGTTGGAGGCTCTGATAAAGTTTTTTGTAATGAAACCAGTAGTTTACAACTCTATCAACAGAGTTGCTGATAGAGTTGATAGAGTTGCTATTTTGTCAATGAAATCACATATTTACAAACTCTATCAACTCTATCTCTCTCTAAAGAGAGAGTGGAACTGAGGGTTCCATCTCTTTCGAGTAGAGCTTGAGCAAAAATTTTTAAGGAGAAGAAAATGGTATTAGGAATTGACCCCGGAGCAAAAGGGGGTTTGGCATTAGTCGAGAGGGACACCAAAGTTTTACATGATGGGATGCGAATGCCTACTCTCAAGATGAGAGGGAAAACTATTTTGGATGTAAAGAGGGTGAGAGAGTTTATTTATGGGTTACCTACCATCACGGTTATTGAACAGGTGGGGTCGATGCCGGGACAGGGCAGTGTAAGTGCGTTCTCGTTTGGGAGGATAACGGGAGCTATCGAAGCTATTACCCAAGAGCATAGCTCGAAAGGAATGGTATGGGTAAGCCCTCGGAAGTGGAAGGGGTATTACAAACTGGGGAAGAATAAACAGGATTCGATAGATGCAGCAAAGTTAAGGTTCGGGAAAGATTATCACTGGCAGTATAAGGCAGATGATGGTATAGCAGAGGCAGCGTTGATAGCCCTGTGGTATTTGGAGCAGGGGTAGTGTCGAGGGGAGGGGTACTTCAGAAGGGGGTGGGCTTATGCAGTGTGGAAATTGTAGGTATTGGTATCCAGTAGGAGATCTCGATGTAGGGAAGTGCAGTATGAATTTTGAGGAACTTGTGATGTATTTTGGCTATTGTGATAACTGGGGTATGTTGGAGGATTAGATTATGGTTCATTGTGCGATCTGTAACGGAGAAGTAGGGTTGGAGGAACACGGATGCTTCAAGGTGGAAGAGCGTGATGTTAAGCTCACAAGGCTGATAGCGGAGAGGAAAAGGTTGGATGAGCAGATTAAGGCTTTACAGGATGAGGTTATTGATGTAGGGTACGGGTGATTGAATTAATTATTTGCTGTATCTGTTGCACTTGTTGTCTTTGTTTTGCATTACCCAAGCGATCCAGTGGGGCTAATAACATCGCAGTTGGAAGTCGGGAATCCTTGTAGCTAGTTTTACACTCCTCCCCGGTGATTCCTTCAAAATCATAAGAAGCTCCCTATTAAGCTAAGAGGCTCGGTAGGGAGCTTTTTTGTGTCTGGGCTACTCTGCTATAGGAAATGAGCGAAAAGCTGTTAGAGAGGCTTACAGAGGGGTTTAAATCAAATTTTAGGCTTATAGGGGAAAGTCAAATCAAATTTTCGGTCTATAGGGGGAATCAAATCAAATTTTTGCTCTATAGGGGAGGGGGTTTTCTGTATTCGTCTATCAGGGTTTACTAAATTTGGTTATCCATTATTAGATTTTGTTAAAACTGCTTATCCAAATTTAGATTTTACTAATATTAGCAAATCCTGATAGGCATTATTAGTTTTTCCTGATAGACAATATTAGATTTCTTTCATACTGCATACCGTCAAAATCCTAACGTCAATTTCTTGACACAATCACTAATGACAATTTATTGACACTTGGTACTGTCAAGATTTTGTCACTATCTAATTGATAAATTATTATATTTTAATTTTGCTTATATGTAAATTTTTATTTTACCTGTAAAGTACCGTTATTATTGGATTAATATGGTTCTGTGTCAGTCTGATAGTGGTTTTATTTCATTTTGATACGTTTTTTATTTGCTTATTCGGTTTTATAGAGGTAGATTCAATTATCTTAAATTTTTGGACTACTCAAACAAGGTGGATATTATGAGAATTACACAAAAACAGCTAGAACAATCCTTAACAGTTATCAACAATTTAACAGGTGGTGGATATGCATTAAACTGGGCTTATGGTGGTGTTAGGATGGTGGACAGTAAAAACCGGGATGTAACACCGCGAACAAACAAAAAAGAGCAATACTACCTGTTAGATGCTTTTTATGAAGGATTCTATGCAGCAAAACAGGTGAAATCATGAAAAACATATGGAAAAATTTAAATATGATCACTGGTGGATTATCGAATCCCAGTAAGATGCCATGTTTATCTTACGGTTTACCTGCAATTGATAGTTGTCCAACAGGAAAGAAATTATCTAAAATTGATAATGCTATTTGCAAATATTGTTACGCTAGAAAAGGGTTATATCAGTTTCCAGTAGTAAAATTAGCTCAACAAAGAAGATTATCTTTTGTTACTGCTGCATTAATGACAACAGCAGGTACAAAATTATGGATTGATTGCATGGTGGCAAGTATAGCAAAAACGAAAACAGAATATTTTCGGCCTCATGATAGCGGTGATTTTTTCTCTTTTGAATATATGCTAGCATGGATAGACGTTGCTATATTATCACCAAATGTTAAATTTTGGTTTGTGACGAAAGAGCGCGCGATGGTTTATAAGCTATTGAATGGTGGATATACGCTCCCTGAAAATATAGTGATTAGGTTATCCGATCAAATGATAGGTAAAGAGTCGTCAATCAAAAGCTCCCATGAGACAATTACTAATTGTGGAACATTGACTAAGAAAGAAACTATAGAATTAAAAACGACAGGAAAAACAGAAAGAGTAGGGACTATTTGCCCAGCTTATAAACAAGATGGTTTTTGCAAAGATTGTCGCAAATGTTGGGATAAAAAAGAACCTAGAATCTGGTACCCATACCATTAATAAATTATTAATTAAAATTCAATTATGAGGAATAAAGATAATGACACTAACACCAGCATATAATAGAGATTACAAATCTAAAAAAGCTTTATTGGTAGATTGGGATTCTGGCAAGGATTTTATTATAAATGATTTTGGAAACAGGTATGATAATAAACCATGCAACAAGGATTCATTCCCAATTGGTACAATAGTTAAATTCCGTTTTTCTAATTTAAGAAAAGTATTTACACACATTAATAAGGATGATTAAAAATGAACGGAAGAACCTTAAAGCAACTACAATTGAATAGCAGATATTCTGTAATAGAATATTGCAACCAGTTAGGAATAAACAACCAGCAATTCTATAGATATTTAAAAGGTACAAAGATTCCTAATACCGTGAAAATACTTGCTAGCATAATTGAGAAAAATAGACCACAAAATCTATCGGATATGTAAAAACATACTCACATAGTCCACCATATATTGAACCCTGTTAATTAATACTAACAGGGTTTTTTATTGCCATTTTGTTACTACCTCGTCAAGCTCTCAGCCTAAAAACCCTATCATTTTGCTACTAACCATCACCTAACAAGCTTGACACCATCACCATTTTACCCTATAACAAACGGCAAATAAGCCCTCCTGAAAGCCTATTAGCAGTTGGCGATAAGAGGGTAGGGGGTGTACCACCGGATTTGGCAGAGGGGCATCCCGGTTTTACCCAAGGTTAGGGTAGGCAAAATCCGTGGGGGTGGCCTTTATCAACACCAAAATTTTCCAGAAAACTGAAGGGGAGACAAACTATGGCAGCCCTAAAGACTTCCGGTAGGAAGAAAACCATGGGTAGACCTAAAAAAGTTATTGATTATCAAGAGGTTGAGAACCTAGCTGCTCTTAGCTGTACGAACAAAGAGATTGCCACATGGATAAAACTCAGCCTCCCCGGACTCGAATACCGCCAACAAAATGACGACAAATTTAAGTCTGCTTTAGAGGTTGGGCGAGCGAGAGCTAACATATCTCTCCGCAGAATGCTCTGGAAACAAGCCGAAAAAGGCAATGCGACAATCCTAACGCTCCTAGCTAAAAACATGTTGGGCATGAGAGATAACCCAGCAGAGGCATTGGAACAAGCCCAGCCTCAACAGGTTATTTTCCAGACAAGGCCAGCGGTCAAGGAGATTACGGTCACATCTGGTGCTCCTAAATCGCTAGCAGAGACTGCGGAAACTGCGGAGGAGGTGTAAATGGCCCATGCTTCTAATATAGTAGAGTTGTCTGCTCCTCAAGAGATATTTCTCAATAAACTGGACACCAAGTTCATCGCGTATGTGGGTGGCTACGGATGTATGGAGGCGACCACTCGCATATGGACTGAAAAGGGGCTTATCCCCATCGCAGATTTAACTTCTGCAATTCGAGTTGTAAGTTGGAATGAGAAAGATCAACGATTCCAGCTTTCTCTAAGTGGTGGGAGCTTCCCAAAAGGTAGGGCGAATCTAATCCGAATTTCAACGCAGCAAGGAGAATTTGTTGCAAGCGAACATCACCGGACTCTTTCTTCCTCTGGTGAGTATGTATCGGTCGGGTCGCTTTGCGTTGGGGATGAGTTGAGTTCATCCGAGTTACACCAGTATCACTCCAAGAGGGTTTTTGACCCGTTATTGTCGCCCGGAGGTGATCAGCGTTACTCGCAAAGAGTCGTAGATTGGATGGAGCGTTATGCAACGTCAGCCCGTCAATATGGTCAACAATTTCTCCAGCCTCAAGCTCCCGGTCAAGAGTCTGAGTCATCACTAGACGATGTTCAAGGATTATCCCGGTCTTCCGATTGGCTCTCCTTCGTCCAGGAGTTAGATGCCGGGGACAGGAGACTAAAACGTAACCATCCCGATCTATACGCCTCCCTCCTGCAAAAGAACCATTTAGAGATCCTAGAGCAGAGCCTCTCTCCCTCCGAGGTAGGTCAAGGGCCAACATCGTTCTTTGGACGTATTTATGGTTATCTCGACAAAGTCGGGCGATCTGTTTCGAGGTTCTTATCCCATCACAATACTGCTCAATGTTCTTCTGACGTAAATTCATTAGGTAACTCCAAAATAACAGCGGTTACGGTAGTGGACGTAGCACCATATTACGACATTCAGGTCTTAAACACAAACAATTACGTCTGTGAGAACGGTTTTATTCATCATAATTCCGGGAAGACTTTTGTTCTATGCCTTGGATACCTTAAGTTTGCTATCGAGCATCCCGGCATCCTCCAAGCCCACTACAGCCCAACATACAAATCCATCAAGGATGTGTTCTACCCTACGATGACGGAAGCTGCTCAACTCCTTGGGTACTCCATCAAGATCAGGAGAACGGACAGCGAGGTAGACATCTCTTCTGGGTCTAATTACCTTGGTACGATCATTTGTCGGTCTATGGATAAACCGGAGAACATAGTTGGCTACCAAGTAGGGAACGATGGCGCGGATGAGTTGGATACGCTCAAGATGGACAAGGCGAGGGATTTTTGGCGGTACTCTCGTGCTAGGAATCGATTAGTCTCTCCCGGTGTCGATAATCGGACAATGGTGGCTACAACACCGGAGGGGTTTAGGTTTGTTCATGCCTCATTTGCGGATCAACCAACACCGTCTTACTCCATGGTGCAAAGCTCCAGCTTCGAGAACCAACGCCATCTACCTCCCGATTACATATCAACGCTACAGGAGATTTACCCAGCGGAGTTGGTCGATGCGTACATCAACGGGCAGTTTGTTAACCTGACCTCAGGCACGGTCTATAAGAACTTCGACAGGGGGAAGAACGATTGTGATACAACGGTTATTAGCGGTGAGCCTCTTCATATCGGGATGGATTTTAATGTGGGCAATATGTCTGCTGTGGTATTTGTGTTACGGAACGGTAATCCTCATGCGGTGGATGAGTTCTGTCAAATTCTTGACACCCCGGAAATGATCAATAAGATCAAGGAGCGATACCCCAACCATGCCCTAACGGTCTACCCCGACTCCTCCGGTAAGAGCCGAAAGTCCAACGATGCTCAAAACACAGATATTTCTCTGCTCAACGATAACGGCTTATACTGCCTCTACAACGCTACCAACCCCATCGTTAAGGACAGGGTGGCTGCCAAAAACGCTATGTTCTGCTCTGCAACCGGAAACAGACGCTGCTTAGTCAACACCAAGAAGTGTCCAACCTACACCTCAAACCTAGAGCAACAAGCCTATGATGACAATGGAGAACCAGATAAGAGTGCTGGCAATGACCATCTACCAGACGCTGGGGGCTACTACATCGCTCACCAGTTCCCCATCGTCAGACCCATTACGCAGATCGGTTATCGGTGGTGAGGTGGTACTGCTTGTACCCTTTACCTAGATGTGCGGTAGGCGCATTTAGTACATAACTGTGTATCATACAACGGGGGTAAAGCCTGTAATATTTGAACGCTGCGACATCACGCCCAAACTGGTTACAGAACGGGTTAGATGGGCCGTAGACTTGCTCCTCCCCGTAAGCTCTTGTGGACAGCTGTATTAATTCCATTTTAGTCTCCTCTAAAATTAAAATGTTAGAAATAGCCACAGGATGAACCCGGATAGACATGCCCACATAAACACTCCTATATCGGCGAGGGATGTACCTTTAGGTAGTATGGTCTGGGAGCGGTTGTACTCTATTTCCTTTTCTCTTACCTGCCTAGTGTGATTAGTAAATTCGGTAAATGCGTTCATCTCAATCCCCCTAAAAGTTAAAAATAAACCACCCTAACCTTCTCCCCCAAACTTGTCAATGTCAAACATTTGACACAAAACACTTGCCCTAACCGCTAATATATTATAACATAATATATCTACGCACTCACGCAAGAGGCTACCCCATGGCACAGCAATACGATAAGTTCTTTGATAACCACCCGGAATATGATGACTTTTTGGCTAGGTGGAACGTAGTAACTGACGTAGTTGATGGTGGCCCAAGGTTGAAGGAGAGGGATCTCAAGAACTTTGGCACTTACCTTATAAAGATAACCGCACAGAGTGACGATGTTAGTTACTACAATGAGCGGAACAAAGCGTATATCAATGGTGCGGTATTTTCCAACGTAACGGAGTCTACCTTAACCGGATATATCGGTATGCTATTTCGTACTGCCCCGGTAGTAAAGGAATTGCCTACAGCGATACAGTATATAGTTGATGATTCAGACGGTAATGGTTTGCCTCTGGAACATCACTCAAGAAATACAGCGGAAAAGGTCACATCGTTAGGTAGACACGGTATCCTAGTCGATATGCCAGTAGCAAACGGCCCTATCACCAAAGCGGATGAGGCCAATGGACACCGAGCCTCGCTTAAGAGCTATTCAGCCCAGAACATAGAGTATTGGCGAGAAGATAACTCGATGATCATCTTAAGGGAGACAATGTTGATCCCTTTTAATGATGATGAGTTTAGGATCGAGGAGGTAGACGCTTGGCGTGTACTTCGCTTAACCAACGGTATTTATACTGCCGAGGTATTAGATAGAGAGGGAGAGGTGTTAGTTGAAGAAACGACACCTCTAGATGCTTCTGGAAACCCATTTGATGAGATACCTTTTCTGGCTATTGGTTCTGTTGATAATAGACTTGATGTTGATCCTCTACCATTAGAGCCGATAGCGATAGTTAACATAGGACACTATCGTAATGTCGCTGATGAAGAATCAAGCTCCAGACAGCTTTCTGCTGCTACTCCTTACGTTGCTGATAATGCTTATCAGCAAGCTGTGAACAACCCCAACGAGACTGACAAGAAGACCCAGTTGATGGGCGAGATGGGTTTTGTAGTTATGGGGTCAGGCGGTCAGGCTGGTTTTATGCAAGTATCGGCTAACACCCAAGTCGGTAAGTTGAGGGAAGATAAAGAGAAACAAATGGTGGCTCTAGGAGCACAGGTAGTTACACCTGTTGGCCCAGCCCAAACCGCTGAGGCGGTTAGGACACAGAGAGCAGGGCAAGTCTCAAGACTTGAGATAATAGGCATCAACATCTCTAACGGATACACCAAGCTGCTGAAGTGGGTTGGGCGGTTTATGGGCGTCGAGGTGACGAGTGAGTACACTCTTAATCGAGAGTTTTTCGATGAGGAGATGAAACCGGAAGAGCTACGGGAGTTAGTAGCTGGCTGGCAGATGGGAGCATACCCAATGAGAGTTATGCACCGTAAGATGAAGGCCAATGGTTTCCTTGAAGAGGATGAAGAGTACGAAGCTCTCGCTGCTGAGATACAGAGTGAGGCTCCGCAAATAGATATGGAGGATAAAGATGCCGTTTGATCTTGAAACCCGGAATCAGGTGCTCTTAGAGCGACTTAAGACCGGAGCAAGTAGAGAGTTTAACAGTATTATAAAGAAGATCAACACTCGTTTGGGCAACCTATTCGGGGGACAAGATGAGTTTATCGCCTCCAAAAAGGATATGCGAGAGCTACAGCGAGAAGTAGCTAAGGTAGTAGGGTCACAAGTCACGGGGCATTATAAAACCAGTTTGAACCCACTGCTCCAAGAGTTATCGGTGGATCAAGCAGCGTTTGAAAGTGAGGTGATCGGATCTAAAGGTCATGTTAAAAAGTCGAGGCTAGTCTCTTACTACGAGAACGCTCCGATGAGTTTGACCCAAGGCAAGAAGCTGTTCTTAAAGCCTTTTTTAGATGACTTCAGAGATTATGCTGGTGTAATTACATCTAATGATGTGGTACGAGGTTTCGCCCAGAAGATCCCCACCGTCAAAATATTGGCAGCTATAAAAGGTAGACGCAAGTTCAGGTTTAGAGATGGCTCGCTGAGCAAGGTATCAAGAGGATACGCTAACACTGCCAGTACCGCCATTCAGCATGTGGCTACATCATCCCGACACCGGATCATGTCGCTACATCCAGATATAGAAAAGTACAGGTGGATCTCTGTATTAGACTCAAGAACCAGTTCGATCTGTCGGGGTTTGAGCGGTAGAGAGTTTGATATTGGGAAGGGGCCGTTACCTCCGGCACATTGGGGATGCCGTTCTAGCACCATGGTATTGAGAGGGAACTCCCCTCCACCTGACCATACATATTACTCATGGTTGCAAGAGCAACCGAGGGCGTTCCAAGACGCTGCTATCGGGCCATCAAGAGCAAAACTGCTACGGGATGGAGGGCTGACATCTGAAGGGTTCGCTAAATTAAGTCTAAATACAAGTTTTCAACCGCTCACGTTAGAAGAGATGAGAGCGGTCAATCCAACGGTCTTTAATAGAGCAAAACTGGTCATTAAATAAGGGGTCAACGGTCATGGCATTAGATTTAAGCGGAGTACAGGATCTTACAGATAAACAGAAAGCAGCGATTATAGAGGCACATGATGCCGATACCGCTGGATTGAAGAAAAGCCGGGATGATATTCTTGGTGAGAGTAAAGCAGCGAAGGCTAAAGCTGAAGCTGCTGCAAAAGAAAAAGAGAAGGCCGAAGTCGCAGCAGCAGACAAAGCCATTACTGATGCGAAGGATCTCGAATCTGTTCGCACCGCTCTTGCTGCTAAAGAATCTCTAGTGGCTTCTTTAGAAGAAAAAGCGAAAACTCGCGAAAAAGAGTTTACTTTGGAACGAGAAGCTGGTATTCTGACGCAGTCAGTTCAGGATTTAGTCACACAGAATGTGAACGTCAAAGATCCGGCTGCCAAAATGTTTATGACAGCGAAGTTTAAGGAAGGTCTTGAGATCAGGGATGGAAAGACCCAACCGAAGGACGCAGCACAAACATTAGATACATATACGAAAGCCATTGTCGATGATAAAGCTCACGCTTCTTACATTGTCGGTGGTAATGGTTCTGGAGGCGGTGCTTCCGGTAATCAGAGTAACAGCAGGGCTGGTGCTAAGAGTATCACTAGAGAGCAATTTGATACGTTAAACCCCCTTGCCAAATCGGAACATTTTAAGTCCGGTGGCGTTATTACTGATTAATTTTAAGGAACTATTACAATGGCTGAAAATACACTTACCGCACTTATCCCTGATATCTATGAGTCTCTGGACATCGTTTCCCGTGAAATGACAGGTCTTATTCCTGCCGTTACTCTTTCTGCTTCTGCGGAACGGGCATCGCTTAACCAGAATATCGATATCGACATCGAGCCAGATTACGCTGCTGGTGATACTATCTCTCCTGCGATGGTTGTTCCAGATCCTACTGGTGAGACTTCTGCTGTTACTACTATTACCATCTCCAACTCCAAGAGCTACTCTTTTGGGTTCAATGGTGAAGGTCAGAAGGGTGTTAACACTGGCCCCGGATACTTCAATGTTCGTGCTAACAAAATTGCACAGCGTATCCGTACATTGGTGAACGAAGTTGAAGCAGATCTTGCAGGTCTTCAAACTACTTTCTCACGGTCATACGGTACTGCTGGTACTACTCCTTTTGCAACTGCTGGCGACTTTACTGATGCTACTCAAGCAAAACGGATCTTGCTAGATAATGGTGCTCCTGAGTTTGACAATCAGTTGGTTATGAACAGTGCTGCTGGTGCGATTCTAACTGGTAAGCAAGCTGCTGCAAATATTGCTGGTACAGATGCGATTCAGCGTCAAGGTATTTTACTACCTCTAGCTGGTTTGGATCTACGTCAGTCAGCACAGATTGAGACAGGCACTGCTGGTACTGCTGCTTCAGCAACTACTGACAATGCTGGTTACTCAGTTGGTGACACCGTCATTACTTTGGCCTCCGCTGGTACAGGTACTATCCTTGCTGGTGACTCCATTACTTTCGCTGGAGACACTAACATTTATGTTGTGAGTTCCGGTGATGCTGACGTATCAGGCGGTGGTACTATCACCTTAGCTGCTCCGGGCTTGCGTGTTGCAATGTCTGCTGCTACTAAGGCCATCACAATGATTGCGACATCTGCTCGTAACATGTGTTTCGCTCGTTCCGCTTTGGTTCTAGCTGCTCGTGCTCCAGCGCGTCCTTCCGAGGGTGATCTCGCTGAAGACGTAGTTATGGTTACTGATCCTCGTTCTGGTCTGACTTTTGAGTTCTCTATGTATAAAGGCTATCGCAAAGTGCGTTATGAAGTAGCTCTTGCATGGGGCGTGAAGAATATCAAGCCTGAGCATACCGCTCTATTACTGGGATAAACTCCCCCTACCCCAGTGATTTTGGTCGAGGGCGTAAAAACCCTCGACCTCTTTTTAAGGAGCAGTGGATATGAGCGAGACTTGCCCAACAGTAGACATCAACCGTGATGGTGTAAGAGTTACCATTAACGAATCTGATCTACAAAAATCCGATATAATTTGGAGCGATAAACCGACTCCTAAACCTAAAATTAACCGTACTCGTAAGGTGACGAAATGACTGTCATCTATGATAAAGGCGGTAACAGGTTCGATCTAAGTGAAGCAGTGGCTAGAGAGTTCATGAAGTCTGGCAACTACTCCACTACCGATCCAACCGCTGAACCGAAGAAAGTCACTAAACCTACTAAAAAGAAGGTTACTAAGTAATGGCTTTAACTGTCGAGGATGGCTCCGGTGTGTCTGGGGCAGATACTTACATCTCGTTGACCGATGCTAGGGCCATCCTGACTCCTTTAGGTCAGGACTTGAATGCTACTGATGCGACTGCGGAACAGCAGTTGCGTAATGCGGTCTACTACCTTGAGGCTTTCCGTAAGCAGTTTAAAGGTTCAAAAGTGTTACAAGCTAACCCTCTTCAATGGCCTCGTTACGGGGTTTGGATTGATGGGTTTTCGGTTTCCAGCGATACAATCCCTGACGATCTGAAGAGAGCACAAGTTTACGCTGCGTATGAGATTGAGGCTGGAGGAACACTCCAAGCTAACTCTACGGGTGAGAATGTAAAAATGAAAGAAGTTGCAGGAGCTATTAAGAAAGAATTTTTCAACTCTGGTGCTGGAGCAAGTTTAAAACGCTTCACCCGTGTTGACAATCAATTATCACCACTACTCAATAACTCAGGCCCATTCGAGTTGAGGAGTGAAAGAGGATGAGTCTGAAAGCTGGAACAGGGGAGAATCAAGGGGCTGTAAACTATGTCTCCATAGTCGCTAGAGACAATGGCGGTTTCAGAGATATGCCTTATCCAGCAGACTTTGTTCTAGAAGTAGGGGAGGGTAATGTCGAAGGACATTCCGTC
>Ga0233435_1000697_pt1 | contig 36979 bp, 4 predicted proteins | sample SI_122_August201_3_FD_182735 | JGI IMG/M metagenome (GOLD analysis project Ga0233435, IMG submission 182735) | Seawater microbial communities from Saanich Inlet, British Columbia, Canada - SI_122_August2016_135_MG | ecosystem: Environmental > Aquatic > Marine > Inlet | place: Canada: British...
CCCTGATCAATATTCCCATTGACCAACCGTCCGAAACGATGTGATGCATGTTTACAATCAGGATATGATTGTCCCCGGATAAACGAATTAGAACAGTCCTGAGAAGATGAGGCGTCGTAAGATCAAACGGTTTCAACTCCTCCTCCCGAACCATCCTTTTAATTTCAGATTCTCTTTCCTCTTCAGAACATGACTCTAAATTGATAGTGGGCAGTTGCCTTGTCAAGTTACGTTCTATGACCTGTTGAAATTTCCCGTTCTTATTCTGAAATGAAGTTCGGAGCGCTTCGTGTCGATTGATAATCTCAAGAAAACTTTGCTCCAGGGCATTCACGTTAAGGATGCCGGTTATCAGTAAAGCCATGGGTATGTTATAGAATGGATTATCAGGCACCAGTTGATCCAGAAAAAAGAGCCTCTCTTGTGCAAAGGAAAGGGGCAGTGTTTCGTCCCTGGATACCGGGGTGATAGAAGGTCTGACCTTTGTCATCTTTTCAACGCGAGCTTTCTCTATAGTCCTGCTGAGTTCGACAACCGTTGGTAATTCAAAAACAGTCCGTACCGATAATTCTACCTGAAAGGTATCCCGGATACGTGAGACCAGTTGGGTCGCCAGCAAAGAGTGCCCGCCGGATTCGAAGAAGTTCGTATTAATACTGGTAACCTCAACGCCAAGTACTTGTGACCAGAGGTTACAAAGGAGACGATCTGTCTCAGTACGGGGAACCACCTGTTCTATCAGAATCACAAGGTCAGGTAACGGTAGTGCTTTTCGATCAATCTTGCCATTCGGGGATAATGGTAAATTTTCCAGCACGGTAAAGCTGGATGGAATCATATGCTCCGGTAAATATTCTTTGAGCCAGCTGCGCAGAACACTTATTGCTTCGGTTACAGGAGTCTTTAATGTTACATAAGCGGCTAAGTTTGGGTTGTCTTCTTTCTCATAAAGGACTACAACCGCTTCCCGAACCGCTTCGTGTTGATTGAGCGTGGATTCAATCTCACCTAATTCAATGCGGAAACCTCTGAGTTTTACCTGGTAGTCTATACGTCCATGGTATTCCAGATTGCCATTGGGAAGCCAACGGGCCCTATCTCCGGTTTTGTAAAGTCGCTTACTTTTTCCAAAGACTTCGACTTCGATGAATTTTTCTTTGGTTAGTTCGTGGCGGTTAAGGTAGCCACGGGTTACACCGGTTCCGCCTACATACATTTCACCCGATACACCTATCGGTACCGGCTGCTGGTAATCATCAAGAATCCACACCTGTAAGTCTGCAATGGGACAGCCGATAAGATTGCTGTCAGGGATTTGATCTGCAGTTACCGGATGGTAGGTTACATGTACCGTTGTTTCCGTAATACCGTACATATTGACTAATTGTGGTTGTTGGTCACCATGCCTGTCAAACCACGGTCGTAACATCTTATAATCAAGAGACTCACCACCGAAGATAACCAAACGTAGAGAAAGCTCATCAGGCTGATTATCAACGGATATTAGTTGCTGAAACGCAGAAGGAGTCTGGTTAAGTACCGTCACCCCGTGCGTAATGAGTAATTGGTAGAACTCTTCAGGAGTACGGCTGGTAAAGTAGGGTACAACAACAAGCTTACCTCCATGAAATAATGCGCCCCAGAGTTCCCAGACGGAGAAATCAAAGGCATATGAATGGAACAGAGTACAGACGTCCTCTTGATTAAAGTGATACCACTTCTTTGTCGCGGCAAACAGGCGCGCTACATTATAGTGAGTAACCTGGCAACCCTTTGGCTTACCCGTCGAACCTGATGTATAAATAACATAAGCCAGATGCTCCGGCCCACTTTGTCTAACCGGATTTTCCCCGGAACAACCCTCAATCTGTTCCCATTCGTTATCCAGACAAAGTACATTTAGTCTTGGGCAACCACGTAGGGATGCCCCTACATCTGGCAATCTATCTAATAAATTACTTTGGCTTAACAATACAGAAACTTGACTGTCTTCCAGCATGAACTGCAAACGGTGTTCAGGATACTCCGGGTCAAGTGGAACATAGGCGCCCCCTGCCTTCAGAATACCTAATAGCCCAATCACCATATCCAAAGAGCGTTCCATACAAATACCCACTAAACAGTTACCGGATATCAAGGGACTGTTATCTGTGTCGGTTTTGAGATTGAGCAGGTAATGGGCAAGTTGATTTGTTTTCCGGTTGAGTTCACGATAGGTCAACTGTTGGCCTTCAAAAACCACTGCAATATTATCTGGCGTTTTCTCTACCTGCTCCTGGAACAGATCCACTATGGTTTTCTCTTTAGGATAATCGGTTTCTGTCCGGTTCCATGTCAGTAACTGCTGCTGTTCTGCGTGCATGAGTAACGGCAGTGCAGTAATCTGTTGTGCGGGATTCTGTACAATACCTCTGAGCAGCACTTCAAAGTGCCCGGCCATTCGTTTTATAGTATCCGAGTTGAACAGATCAGTATTGTACCTGAGATAACCTGACAGGGAGTTCTCTAACTCGATTATCTCCAACGTCAGGTCAAACTGACCTTCTTCTTGAGGTATTACAAACGGTTTTATTTCCAGACCGCCCCAGTTCATGGTGACCTCTGTTTTTCCCATTTCATCGAAGAGGTTGGTAAAATCTCCTATCTGGGCCTTTTGTAAAACAAAATCTACCTGGAAAAGCGGTGAAAAAACGGGAGAGCGTTTCGGTTGCAGACGTTCAACCAATAACGGGAACGGAAAATCCTGGTGCTCGATAGCCTCCAGTATCGTATCACTCATCTGATAGAGTAAAGACCGGAATGTGGGATTGCCTGCACAATCGGTACGGAGTACAACCGGATTAACAAAATAACCTGTAATACCGTTAAAATCGCTGTTATCTCTCCCCACTGTGGGAGAACCAACCAGGATATCGTCCTGTCCCGTGTAACGATGCAGCAAGACATGAAAGGCAGCCATCAATACCGTGAACAACGTTGTTCCTTCCGCCCGTGCCAGTTCTCTTAATTGTTGTGTTAAGATTTCATCGATAGGGAAGTTGATGGTTGAACCGTGAAATGTCTGTTCAGGAGGACGGGGCCGGTCCGTGGGCAATTGCAAGACAGGAATCTCTCCTGCCAGTTTTTTTTGCCAGTACTGCCATAATTTTTCCCCTTCAGGCCCTGCCAACATCACTGTCTGCCACTGTATATAGTCCCGGTAATTATGCCGCAACGGTTCCAGATTTGGAATTTGGTCTGCTGTTATTGATGAATAGACTTTACTGAACTCATCCATAAGCACCCATAACGACCAGCCATCAAAGACAATATGGTGTATCGTGATCAACAATACGTGATCTTTTTCGGTTTGACGGAACAGGTGTATCCGCATCAGAGGACCGGTTCCCAGGTCAAATGGTTGCTGATACGACTGAATCACCTGCTGTTTTAACCGTTCTTCACTCCTATCAGCAGCGTCTACGATTTCAAACCATACATTTTGATTTTCTCGAATCCTTTGCAGCGGCTTACCGTCCTGAACAGGAAAACAGGCTCGCAGCAAAGGATGCCGATCTACCAGATATTGGAATGCGCGTTCCATGGCTGCAACATCAAACGGTGAACAGATGCGAAAGGAGGCTGCAATATTGTATGCCGCACTCTCTTTCGCCTCCTGGTTGACAAACCACAACGCCTGTTGGCCATGGGAAAGTGGATACGCATCTGGTTTAGAGGTTTCCTCACGCAATAAGCCCAGAAATTCACTTTTATGCTGTTTCAGGATTTCTAATACTTCAGGCGTTAATACTTCTGCGGAACCTTGACATCGAAGCTGCTCATCTTCTATCCATAACTTCGCACCACGTTTTATCAGATCTTGAAAAAGAAGAGTTATATTCATAATTTTATATTAAGCCAGTAGTCAATTTCTGTTGATATTGTTTTGGTAACTCCGGTTTCAGTTCCAGATGAGTTTTAAATTACCTGTCTGCCGGCAAGGCAGGGATTTTATTATTGGCGCTTATTAGACGTCCTGTCATTTTTCACTCAGTTCCTTATACATACTTTCCAATATTTACATACGATTAGGTATTATATATCACATGGATAAACTATACAATAGTATGCTATTAGGTAGAAAGCTGAATGATAGAAATTCAAATGCTGTCTGAGGTAAGGCAAGTGCTAAACTGTGAATTTCTGAACCGGGTTAATACACTGTTTAAGCTTTTCAGCTAAAACAGTAACATGAGGTTTTTGTAGCATGGTTTCATGGGTTCCGGGAACCCAATGCAAATCTACTCCATCAGACGCAACTTTCTCCCAACCTTGTGTTTTGCTTTGAGTGTTTTGAAAAGCAGACAAAGATTTTTCCAAGGGACGGAATAGAGTAACTTTCCCCCGGTAAGAGCGTGGTTTGTAATTAAAAAATGCCTGCCCGTTGCTCCTGTAAACCTTAAACAAACGGCTTGCCTGTTCATAATCAAAATCAGCAGAGACAATACCCGCGCGTTTTGCTTCCTCCACAATAAAAAGGATTTGTTCTTTTTCATCCAGCTTCTGTAGTTCTTTTACCGATAAGGTTAAAAACTCAGCAAAGAGACCTGCCATGAATGTGGCATTATCTGCTTGAGTTATTTGAATAAGCTCATCGGAAATTTTGGCTGAACTATCAAATAACACCAACAGTGCAATCTCATGTCCTCTTGCCTGTAATTGCTGAGCTGTTTCGAATGCCAGGATTCCGCCAAAAGACCAACCTGAAAGAAAGTACGGCCCCTGAGGTTGCACCGATTGGATCCAATCCAATTGATATTCCACTATATCCTCTACCCTGTCAAAAGGTTCCTGCCCTTTTTCCAACCCATAAGCCTGTAAAACGTAAAACGGTTGATCCGGGTCCGTTTGATCTCCTAACTCTTTATAGGAATAAATATTGCCCCCCGCAGGATAAAAGCAAAAGAGTGGTTTTTTAGAACCATTGCTCCGAACCGCCACAAGAGGTGTCCATTCATCGGGTTTCTTCTCTTCACCGAGCAATCTGGCAAGCTCTTCTATGGTCGGACTTTTAAAAATGCTTGCAAGGGGTAATTCTGTTTTAAATTCTTTGTTGATTCGCGAAACCAGGCTGACTGCCAGAAGGGAATGGCCTCCTGATTGGAAAAAATTATCTGTTATGCCAATTTTATTGATTCCCAAAACAGTTTGCCAGGCTTCAGCCAGCTTTTTTTCAATATCATTCCGTGGTGCTTTATATTCTGAATTCTCGCGAATTCCGATTTTTGCAAGATCAGGCAAGGCCTTCCTGTCTATTTTTCCATTAGGAGTAAGTGGTATGGAATCCAATAAGACAATGGCAGAGGGAACCATGTAATCAGGCAGGTTCAGGCCAAGGTAGTCACGGAGTTTAGGAACAATTTGACGAGTTAATTTTGCTTTAACCGGATTATTGACGCAGGTTTTTAATGGTTTTTCTGACAATTCGAAATAAGGTTTGTATTCTACTTTGCCTTTTTTTGAACCGGGAATGAAAATAACATCGTAGTAGAAATCATTCAATAACTGAAATTCAACAGAGCAGGAAAGTTCTTTACTCAACTCCCACAGATCATCCGGTTCAATCCCCTCGTTTTGAAACCTGTGGATCGCGTTTTTCAATTGACTAACGGTTTCATTTCCAGAGGTATTGGCAAGGTAACCCAAAATTTTTTCATCATTTCTTATGCGAGAGTTGGCTACTGTATTTATACCAATGATTTTTTCTTTGCCTGAGATGAGTAATCCACGAATTTGTGATAAATCCATTCCATTCCAATCGATCCATTCCGGCTGCATATTTTCAACGGGGACTTTTAGATTTTTTCGGAGAAAAACATCATAGCGGTAGCGACTTAACTCATTGTTGTATTTTCCCATCTTAGGTTGGATACGTATTTGAGCGATTTCATGGTTTTCTTCGTCCAACCCACGAAAAAAGGCAGGCTCAATCAGCAGCTCTTCTTCGTTTCTCATATTTTCCTGAATCTTATGGTTTAACTCATGGATAGTCATTGATGGAGTTGCCTGAAACAATTGTATTGATGCCTGAAGGGCATGTAACAGTGCGAAGTTTCGAACATCACCAATAAACAGGTACCCACCGGGTTTCAGTTTATTAAAAGCATTTTTTAAGACAAGCAAAAGGTAATCAACATCAGGAAAATATTGAACCACTGAGTTTAATATTATAGTATCAAAGAATTCATCTTCGATACCTTCGAAATTATCAGCCTTGCGATTGAAGAGTTTAACATGTCTCAGGCTGTCTCTTGTTTTAATTAAACTATCAACATAATCGACTGCAGTTTTTGAAAAATCAGTCCCGTAGTATTCTTTACACGCTGGTGCTATCCGGGATAAGAGCAACCCGAGACCACACCCTATCTCCAGTACGTTTTCAGGTTGGGTAGACAGTATCTGGCCTACGGCATTTTCTACCCACTCACGCATCTCTTCGGCCGGTAGTGGTTCGCTGGTATAACTGTTGTTCCAACCAATAATATTAAAAGCTTTATCTTCTATATCATCGGATTGACCATAGGTATTTTCGTAGAGGGTTTTCCAGTCTGAAACCAGGCTTTCCTGCCATTCATCACTTTCAATCTGTGCATCTATCCCTTGAGAATCTGGGATGACATAGGATACCAGGCATTTATTGTTCATGGAATCTTCCTGATCTATTACGATGCTATTCTGCACCATCGGATGCAGGGTCAGTAATGCCTCAATTTCTCCCGGTTCGATGCGAAACCCTCGTATCTTTACCTGGTTATCTGCCCGCCCCAGGTATTCGATATCTCCGGAGTGACCTTCTGACCCAGGTCGGTACCTGGCAATATCCCCTGTCTTATAAAGCCTTGTGCCCTCTTTTTTGTGCAACCCATCTTCCTCTGAAAATGGATCAGGGATATATCTTTCAGCGGTTAAAGCTGAGGCCTTCAGGTAACCCCTGCTAAGACCGGAACCACCTACGTAAAGTTCTCCTACAACCCCAATCGGCACCGGGTTGTAATGCCGATCCAATAGGTAAACTTGGAGATCTGGAATCGGTAAACCAATCATGCTTCTTCTTTTTTCTATATCCTTCATGGTCAAGGGACGATAGCTGACATGGACCGTGGTTTCCGTTATTCCATACATATTGACCAATTGAGGAGATTGATCTCCATGCCGCTGGAACCATGGTTTGAGACTTTGAATGTCAAGTGCCTCTCCACCAAAGATTATAAGACGTAACTTCAAATCCTCAGGCTCATTAAACGACTCTTCACAACGACTGAGTTGTTGAAATGCGGATGGTGTCTGGTTGAGAACAGTTACACCTTCTTTATGTAAAAACTTGTAGAACTCTTCAGGTGAACGACTTACCATATAAGGAACGATAGCCAGTTTTCCTCCAAATAAAAGAGCTCCCCAGATCTCCCATATCGAAAAGTCAAAGGTATAGGCATGAAAAAACGACCAGATATCATTTTCATTAAAATGGTACCAATCCTGAGTTTGATGGAAAAGACGAACTACATTTGAATGAGTGGTTAAAACGCCTTTGGGTCTTCCCGTGGACCCTGATGTATAGATCACATAAGCAGTATTTGCAGGGCATACTGTACTTATCGGGTCCTCCTTACTCTCCCGGCTAATCCTGTTCCAATCGGAATCCAGGTTAATTCTCAATTTTACTTTCCCGGGCTCCAGACTCTGAACCAGTTTTTCTTTTGTTATCAGTATGGGAATTTCCGTATCGTCGATGATAAACCTTAAACGATCTTCGGGTATCACGGGGTCTAAAGGTACATATGCACCTCCTGCTTTCAGAATGCCAAGTATACTTATGATCATATCAGAAGATCGCTCCAGACAGATACCTACCATGACCTCCGGTCTGATTCCTTCTTTTTTCAGATAGTGAGCTAATTGATTCGTTTTTTCGTTTAATTCTCTGTAGGTGAGTTCGCAGCCGGTTGGATTATCTTCTCCCATTACTATTGCCGGTCGCCCCGAAAACCGTTCCACCTGTTCTTCGAACATTTGATGGATACAGCGATCTGCTGTTAATTCATCAGGCTGGTTTTTCGTCCCGGCATAGTTCCAGTCAACAAGTAACTTGCGCCTCTCCGAAGGAGCCAGTATTTCATAGTCTGAAATCTTTTTTACCGGATCATTTCCCACATCTTTAAGAAAGTTCAAAAAATGTGATAACAACCGTACGATGGTTGATGATTCAAAGAGGTCGGTGTTATATAAGAGAAAACCTTTCATTGATTCCTGTACTTCAAAGAGGTGAAATTCCATATCAAACCGGACCATGAAAGTTTCGGTTTCCAATGGTTTGATAGTCAGCTCGTCAAAATCAATCTCTTTCATTGGAGCATTCTGGAGGGCAAAGGATACCTGCACCAGTGGGTTCCGACTCATATCCCTCTCAGGCTGAAGTTCATCAACCAGGTGCTCAAAAGGTAAATCCTGATTTTCATAGGCATCAAGGGTCGTTTGGCGTATCCGGCTTAGTAAATCACTGAACTTCGGGTTTCCCGACAGGTCACATCGCAAAGCCAGGGTGTTCACGAAAAACCCGATTAAGGGTTCCAATTCCTTACGGACTCTATTTGCAATGGGAGAACCGAGAACGATGTCCTCCTGTCCTGTATATCGATTAAAAATAACCATAATTCCTGCCAGGAGTGTCATAAAGAGACTGGTCCCTGATTTTAGGCTCAATTTTTTCAGGGTCTTTGTTAATTCCACGGGTATCTCTATAGATTCAACCGCGCCTTGATACGTGGTAATAGCAGGCCGGGGTTTGTCGGTCGGTAGATCCAGAAGCGGTAGGTCGCTTAATTGTCTCTTCCAGTATTCCAATTGTGCTTCATAGATACCTTTACTAAACCATCGGCGCTGCCAGACGCTAAAGTCGGCATATTGTACATCCAACTCAGGGAGGGGATATTCTTTTCCCGCGGAGTATGCTTTGTAGAGAATTGTTATCTCTCTATTCAGTACTCCTATTGACCAACCGTCTGAAATGATGTGGTGCATTGACATCAAAAGAACGTGTTCTTCTCCTGACAGTTTCAAGAGGGTGATTCTCATTAATGGCGCTTTCGTTAGATCAAAGACTTTCTCTTCATCTTCTTTTGCCACTCTTTTGACTTCCGCCATTCTTTCCTGGTTAGTCAAAGACTGCAGGTCAAGGATCGGCATCTCTATGGTCAACCCCGGATCTATGATTTGTGACGGTTTGCCATCATCATTTGAAATAAAAGAAGTACGAAGCACCTCATGGCGTCTGACAAGTTCCTTAAAGGTCTTCTCCATGATTTTTACCTGTAGCGGCCCTGTAATGAAGAGGGAAACTGACATATTATAGAAGGGACTATCGGGGACTAACCTGTCCAGGAACCAGAGCCTCTCCTGGGCAAATGAGAGAGGAAAGTTTCCTAATCGCTCCACCGGTTTTAGATCCTCTGTCTCTATCCTGGCATTCCGCATTAAAATCCCTCCCGCAAACCCGAGAAGTGTGGGATTCTCAAACAGGTATCTGAGTGGAAGATCAACCTGGAATACACTCCGTACCTTGGATATGGCCTGGGTAGCCAACAGAGAATGGCCGCCTAAATCAAAGAAATTGTCATGGATACCAACACGCTCGACACCCAGAATTTCCACCCAGTTTTCTGCAACCAGTTCTTCTACCGGAGTTGATGGTGCTACATAGCTCTCTTCGGATAATGAAGAATCTATCGGTAACTGTAGAAGTGCCCTTCGGTCAATCTTACCGTTCGGCGTAAGCGGCAATTTCTCAATTGTTACAAATACCGATGGTATCATGTATTCTGGCAGGATTATTTTAAGGTAAGCCCTTAATTCTTTGGTATCAAAGTTTTGATCAGAGACGATATAGGCAACTATACGTTTGTCTGTTGCAGAAGCATCACGGACAAGCACGGTATTATCTTGTACGGATGGATGTTGTCCCAGCACAGATTCAATTTCACCTAATTCGATGCGGAATCCTCTGATTTTAACCTGGTTATCTATACGGCCCAGAAATTCGATATTTCCATCAGGTAAGAAGCGAGCCAGGTCTCCGGATTTGTAAAGGCGAGTGCCAGCATCACTAAAGGGATTACTGATGAACCGTTCAGCGGTTAATTCCGGTCGATTGAAATAACCACGGGCTAAACCGGTACCGCCAATACAAAGCTCCCCGGGGATACCGACGGGAACCGGCCTACAGGAATTATCTAAGATAAATATTTGGGTGTTATCAATTGGATGGCCTATGACAGGAACATCCTTACCTTCCTTTTTCATCAAAGCGAATGTTGAGTAAGTTGTATCTTCCGATGGGCCATACAGATTGTGAACCTTCTTTACGCTGTCAAACTGGTAGATTTTTTGTACTAACTTATTTTTAAGAGCTTCTCCTGCAAGATTAACTACCTGTACAGACGCTGGTATATTTTCCATATTGACTAGTTCACTGATAACGGAAGGAACAGTGTTTACCAGTGTAACTTTTATTTCACCGTCTATATTTGCTAACTGCAAAGCATTCTCAACCAAAATGATGCGACCGCCAACGGTCAGCGGCAAAAATATTTCAAAAACCGAGAGGTCAAAGCTGATTGATGTTGAGGCAAGAACACCGTTTAATTCTTCCAATGTAAAGACGTTTTTAGACCAGGCCATTAATGCCATTGCGCTATTATGCTCAATAGCAACGCCCTTGGGTTTACCCGTTGAACCTGATGTATACATCACATAAGCCAGGTTACCCGATCCGACCCTGATACTGAGATTCCGGGTATCCAATTGTGATAGGCGTTCATCCTCGCAATCCAAACATAGCAACTCTGTTTCTGGCAACCTTTCTTTTAAACTTAATTGTGATACCACAACCATAACCTGTGCATCTTCAACCATAAACGCCAGGCGTTCCTTCGGGTAATCCGGATCCAGCGGTAAGTAAGCACCACCAGCCTTGAGAATACCTAACATGCCGACTACCATTTCCAGGGAACGCTCCAGGCAGATGCCAACCAGGACTTCCGGTCCTACATCTATACTTTGTAAATAATGGGCCAACTGGTTGGCCTTGATGTTTAGCTCCCGGTAAGTCATCTGCTGCTGTTCAAAAACAAATGCCACAGCGTCCGGTGTTTTTTCTGCCTGTGCTTCAAAAAGTTCATGTATGCATTTATCACCGGGATATTCCGCAGCAGAACGATTGAAATCTTTTACAATTTTTTCTTGTTCACCCTCAATTAATATGTCAATATCAGCTATTGATACCGTTCCCCTATCTACAAGCTCACCAACGGTTTTTAAGAAACGAGAACCGAATAGCTGCATGGTCGACTCATTAAAAACAGCAGAATAGTATTCAATTGCAAAAACGACTTTGTCCGTAAATTCCGTAGCAAAAATAGACATATCGAATTTTGAAGAATCTTTTACAATCCCCTCATATGGTCTGAATCGCAGTCCGGTTTCGTCCGGTTCAGACTGTTCGAAATTCATGTAGGAGAAGGTTATACCGGTTAACGGCTCCCGGCTCATATCTCTTGGGAGATTCAATTTTTGAATTAAACGATCAAAGGGGTACTCCTGATGAGAATAGGCATTCACCGTAAGTTCTTTTATCTCTGCCAGAAATTCCTTTATGGTTTTATTTCCTTCCGGGTAAGCCCGTATAGCCAGGTGATTGATGAACATTCCTATTATATTACTAACTTCAGGTACATTGCGACCAAGATCGGCAGTGGCAATGATGATATCATCCTGCCGGCTATATTTATGTAAAAGGATGTAAAAAGCGGTCAGAAATACCATGAATGGTGTAGTTTCATTATTCGCGCAAAACAGGCGAACTTTTGAAAAGAGGTTTTCGTCAACAGTGAAATCAACGACCGCTCCTTCATAAGTAATAACTGGCGGCCGCTGAAAATCATAAGGAAAGTCCAGGACAGGAACCTCTTTTTCAAATTGTTGGAGCCAATAATTTTCATGGGCCTTAAATCCTTCTGATTCAAAAAGTTCATTCTGCCAGTACGCAAAATCTTTGTATTGTATTTTTAACTCGGGAAGATTTTCATTTTTGTAAAAGGAATTCAATTCATTAAAAATAATCTGGAGCGAAAAGGCATCTGCCGTAATATGGTGAACATCGAACAAAAGTAAATATTCACCGGTATCCAGGGTTACGACTTCAGCCCTGAGCAGAGGAGCTTTTGAAAGATCAAAAGGTCTGGAAAATTCCTGAACATATGCTTCCAACTCCGATTTTTTCAGTGATCCTTCTTTCAGAGAGAAATCCACTTGGTCAGCTATAACCTGTACAAGCCGTTCATCTTTCATCACAAAAGAAGTGCGAAGGGGTTCGTGACGGGCTATGAGTTTTTCAAAGGCCATGGCCAGTTGTTTTATATCAACTCTATTTTCAATAAAAAGGATAGTCGGCAGATTGTAACCGGTGCTCTCTTTCGATAGCTCGCAAATAATATAGAGTCGTCGCTGAGCTGCAGATACCGGATAATAAGGTTGTATGTCTATCGCTTCAACAGGTATACGATCTTCAGTTACTTCGTGTCTCTTTTCAATAAACGCCGCATATTCTTCAATAGTTGTATACTTAAAGATATCTTCGATAGAGACGGTTATATTAAGTTTTTCAACAATTTTATTCCTTATTTTATTTGCATCAATTGAGTCACCACCCAGTTCGTAATAATCATCCTTCACGCTGATCTCGTCATATCCTAAAACCTCTGCCCAGACTTGAGCCACTCCTGTTTCCATCGAACTGTAGTTTCCATCATCCCTGCCGGAAAGTATTACGTTACCAGGTTTTTCCTGCGTATCCGATTCTTTTCCCGTATTCTTTTTGTCTTCTGAAAGTCGAAATAGATCTTCCGTTTTGACACCCGGAGGAAAAATTATCCCCTGACTGCCGTCATATGAAAGTAGCTTGTGTAAGGCATCAAGGGCATCCTGTGTTTTGATGGAATATTGCGCCTGGTTGGCTCCCCACTCAAAGGCCATCCCTGTTTCTTTCCAGGCAGGCCAGTTGATGGACAGGGTCTTTTGACCTTCTCTGTTACGAAAGGCGGAAAAGGCATCAAGGTAAGCGTTAGCTGCAGTATAATCGCCCTGCCCCACTGCACCGGTCAATGCGGTTAGCGCTGAACAGAGGATAAAAAAGTCGGGGGTATCTTCACGTGTAAGCCGGTCTAATATCCAGGTACCCTGTATTTTGGGACGAAGTACATTGATAAATGTATCTTCCTCTTTTTTAAATAAGAAACCTTCTCCGGCTATTCCCGCACAGTGTATTACCCCATCTATCTTTCCAAATTTTTCATGTACTTCTATTATGGCCTTTTCCATTTGAACCGGATTTGACACATCTGCGGAAATGACAAGAACTTTTGTACCGCTTTGTTCTATTTCAAGGAGAACACGTATTTTCTCTGCCTGCTTTGATTCCTCTTTTGATATTCCAGACCAGGATTCACGGGGAGGCAAGCCTGCGCGTCCAATCAGCACCAGCTTTACCCGGTTTTGGGTTGCCAGGTATTTTGCCATTTCGATCCCTATCCCACCCAGTCCGCCGGTGATGAGATAGACTCCCTGTTTTTTTATATCTATTCTTGTGTCTTCAGTTCGTATGATTTCAAAATCTTCCACATACCGTACACCATTGCGGTAAGCAACCGGTCGAATCGGATTATCAAAAACGGTAAACTCGTCTATAATCTGTCCACCTGTCGTACTCTCATCGATATCAAGATATTTACAGCCAATATTGTCATTCTCCTGGTGTATTACTTTTGCCAACCCTGCCAAGGCTGCGTTTACCGGGTTTACATTTATTTCTTTATTTGTTACAGACCAGGTATCTTTTCCCACCACCAGGATATCCAGGGGGTGAGAATATTTATTTTTAATTAAGGTTTTTACAAGGTGAAACAGGTTATAGACACTCTGTTTGAGCCTGGCCTCCAGTTCGTCCAGGGAACGAAAAGCTTGACTGGTAAGGGAGGGTGAGTATATAATTTTACGAATTTTTTGTTTTTCAAGTGACTCGATAAGGTTCAGGCGTTCCTCTTCAGTGCATGGAAGTTCGAAGGTTTTAATTTGTTTAAATTGTTCGATTTTTCCTATAACACAAAGTTCCTCGAGTATCTGAGAAGGTTCAATCTTTTCTGGTATCCAGGTTACACCCATTAGTTGGTATTCTTTTTGAGCTAGCTTAAAGGTTAGTCCATCGAATTGGGCATTAATCCTTCCATCAACATCGGATAAGATTACATCATACTTTTGTATTTCACTTGAATCACTTTCGTGTTTTCGTATGTAACTGTAAGCTTCGCCTGCGATTGGCCTGTATAATTTTGTGCTTTCACACATCATCGGCAGGAACCCCGGTTCTTCAAGACCAGAGCTCAAGGCTGCGTCCAACAGAGGGGGATAAAATTCAAAGCGGTTCAAGTCCTGCTTGAAATTATCGTTCAATCTTAAAAGGCTGAGTCGTTCTTCTTTATTTTTCCAGGTTTTTTCCATACAGTACCACCGCCTACTCACCTCGACCAGGGTTTGATCGCTGTTATCAAGTCTGTACTCTCCAGGGTCCTGTTCTTCGCATCGTGCCTTTATTCTTTCTATTTCCAGGTAGCCTGGTTTTTCTCCGGGTGCGGTTTTGATTTCCGCGGATGCATATTGGATCCAGGTGCTGTTTTGTTGTTTACGAAGTATTGAGGCAGCAAAGTCTTTTGGATTGTCTTTCAATATAACCATCAATCTGTCAGGTGACGTTCGCATTTCCTCAGGCGTGATCACTAACAGGTTTTCCCAGAACAGATCCCGTATTTCAATCGGACGGTTATATCCCTGTTTTTTCGCGACTTCCGAGAGTAATTGAAAATAAGCGGTTCCTACCAGGCAGGTTTGTCCCTGCACTTTATGTTCATTTAATAGCCAATCAATCTGGTGGTCCAGACTGATTCCGTAAATAACCTGCCCCGGTGTTTCTGCCAGGCACTGTTTTATAAACACCGTACTCATGTCTGTTTCATATGGAGCGTCAGGTAATTTTAACCAGCATCGCTTCTTTTCGAAGGTGTGAAATACCTTGGGTCGGTAATTTGTTTTCTTTAAAACCGGAGCTTCTTCCATTACTATATGGCAATTGATACCACTTAATCCAAAAGAACTTACGCCACATCTCAGGGTCTCACCAGCTTCACCCAATTCGATAAGTCTATCGGCAGGAAATACCGACGAGTCCTTAAATGGTATATTGCTGTTGGGTTTATTAAAATGGGCCAATGGCGGAATTTTTTTCTTTTGAAGACTTAAAGCCGCTTTTACCAGACCAATGAGTCCTGCTGCATTATCTAAGTGTCCGAAATTCGTCTTGACCGATCCCACGGCACAGAATTGTTTTTCTTCTGTGTATTTTGCAAAAGCTTTTGTTATTCCATCTATTTCAATAGGATCACCCAGTCGGGTTCCCGTCCCATGAGCTTCGATAAATCGTATTGTACGCGGGTCTATTCTCGCATCTTTCCATGCCTGGTCTATCAGTTCTGCCTGTGCGTCAGCATTCGGTACCGTCATGCCTGCTGAGTTTCCATCGTTATTAACGGCACTACCTTTGATCACCGCGCAAATCGTATCTTCATCTTTTAATGCCTGGTGGAGAGGCTTCAACAGGACTGCAATCACTCCTTCACCTCCACCTGTGCCATCGGAAGAATCATCAAAAGTTCTGGTCCTGCCATCGGAAGAGTCAATTTCTATTTTTCCATAGTCTACAGGCAAAAGGACCGTTTTTACTGTACCGACTAACGCAAGTTTGCATTCATTTGCCCGCAATGCTTGACAGGCTAAATGGACCGCTGTAAGCGATGATGAGCAGGCTGTGTCTACCATCAGGGCTGGACCACGCCAATTCAGGATATAGGAAAGCCGAGTGGCTATGTTAGACGGAACATTGCTCAGGAAGGTTTGTTCCGCGTCTTCCTTAAATGCCTGGTAAGCCAGCTCCAGATAATCAAGGACTGAACTCATTCCCAGGAATACACCAACTCTTTCCCCTTTAAGACTTGTACCTCCATACCCTGCATCCTCCAACACTTTCCATGCAGTCTGCATAAAGAGACGCTGATTGGGGTCCATCATTTCGGCTTCCTTTGGAGATAGATGAAAGAATCGGTAGTCAAATTCGTCTATCCGATCCAGGTAGGCCATTTCCCTGTATTGTAGATTTTGTGATCCCTGTCCCTTGAAGCGCAGGATTGCCTCCGCGTCTTTTTTCCTCTGTTCGGGAATGGTACGGATTCGGTCAGTAGCGGAAACCAGATCATCCCAGAATTTCTCCGTATCCTCGTAATCGGCAAGTTTGAGACTAACACCTATAATGGCGATATCCCTTGTAGAAGTTTCCTTTATTTTGATATCTGACTGTTGTTGTACATTCAGTAATTTCTTCATTGCCTTATTCCCTGGCCCCTTTTACCATTTCTTCTAGTATTGCCACATAAAGACCGGGCAGCTTCCTCATTTCTTCTTTATCCATGCGTGAGCTGAAGCTGAAGGCCATTTCTACCGTATCGTTTTTTGTGTCTGTCTGAAAATGTAAATCCGTATTCTCAAATTCCCCATTTATTGGATTGGAATAGAGTGGCAATACCTGACATGTTCCCGGATTGGTGCCGGTTTTCATAAAATCTTCAGCCGAATATATTTGCACCGGGTTTAGAAACTGTACATGTGATTCCTGTAAAAGTTCTTTGATCGAATTGATATCATCATAGTTATGTCGAATGGATATGATTTGTTTTTCGTTCAATGTTACGTAATATTGTATCATGTTTTGATTACTTATCTCCAAAAGAAGATAACCGAATGTTGTTCTCAGTATATCCTGTATATCAAGATTTTCCTTGTTTCCATACTCTCTCAGTCTGATGACTAATCCCTGATCAAGTTTGTATTCCAATACTCCGCTTTCCCTTTCAGCTGAGAAATATCTTTTGTCTAATGGTAAAGACTCCATTATTAATGTTGTACCATTTTTCTTCCTGGAAAGAAATAGTGCCAGATCCTCTATATTCGGGTTTGCAAATAAATCCATAAGAGTTACTTCCGGAAATTTTTTTTCTATTTCCCAACGAACCCTGACTAAAGATAATGAATTCCCGCCTGCTTCGAAGAAATTTATGTTTGTACTGAGCCGTTCCGTTTTAATATATTTTTTCCAAATTGATAACAATTCAGATTCCAGATCATTTTGGGGTGGACGATACTCTCTTGTAGACTCAAGGGGTTTTAAACCGGTTAGAACTTTTCGATCTGTTTTCCCGTTCGGCAGAAGTGGTAGTGCGTCCAGTTGTACAAAGTAAGAAGGTACCATATAGTCGGGGAGCAGGGTCTTTATATAGTATCGCAGTTCCTCCACTTTTAATTTAGTATTAGCTGTGATATACGCTATCAAGGTTTTTGTTTCATCCTGCCCGGATACCATAACGACGGCCTCCTTGACAGTCGGGTTGCTTACCAGACAGGCCTCTATTTCACCCAATTCAATCCGAAAACCGCGAATCTTAACCTGGTTATCGATACGGCCCAGGTATTCAAGGGTACCATCGGGGAGCCAACGGGCCAGGTCTCCGGATTTGTAAAGACGTTGAGGTTTTCCAAAGATTTCGATTTCGATGAATTTTTCTGCGGTTAGTTCTGGACGGTTGTGGTAACCGCGGGTTACACCGGCACCTCCGACATACATCTCGCCCGACACACCTATCGGCACCGGTTGATGGTGTGCATCAACTACCCAGATTTGTAGATCGGGAAGAGAACTGCCAATAATACTCTTGTCATTGTTTTGATCGCATGTTAATGGATAGTAGGTGACATGCACAGTCGTTTCAGTAATGCCGTACATATTGACTAATTGTGGCCGCCTATCACCATGACGGGCAAACCACGGTTGTAACGCAGCAAAATCCAAGGCCTCACCACCAAAGATTACGAACCGCAAGGAGAGTTCACCAGATCGATTATCAACCTCTATTAATTGTTTAAAAGCAGAAGGCGTCTGATTGAGTACCGTCACACCTTGTTCTAAAAGTAATTGATAAAATGCTTCCGGGTTACGACTGGTTAAGTATGGCACAACCACAAGTTTAGCTCCATAGAATAATGCGCCCCAGATTTCCCATACCGAGAAATCAAAAGCATAAGAGTGGAACAGTGTCCAAATATCCCGTTGATTAAAGTTATACAACCCCTCTGTTGTTGCAAACAGGCGCGTCACATTAGACTGAATCACTTTACAACCCTTCGGCTTCCCGGTTGAACCCGATGTATAAATCACATAAGCCAAATTCTCTGGCCCACTTTGTCTTACCGGATTCTCCCCGGAACAACCCGCAATCTGTTCCCACTCGCTATCCAGACACTGTACATTTGGTCCTGGGCAACCACGGAAGTATGCCCCTACGACTGGCAATCTATCTAATAAATTGCTTTGGCTTAACAACACAACTACCTCTGAATCTTCTAAAATGAACTGTAGGCGCGAAAGGGGATAATCCGGATCAAGAGGCACATAAGCACCACCCGCCTTCAAAATACCCAACAAACCAATCACCATCTCTAAAGAACGCTCGACACAAATCCCTACCAGGGTTTCAGCCCCAACCCCCAGGGTCATTAAATAATGTGCCAACTGATTTGCTTTCGTATTCAGTTCTTGATAGTTCAGTTGTTGGTCTTCAAAAACCACCGCAATATTCTCAGGATTCTTTTCCACCTGTTCCTGAAATAAATCTACAATAGTTTTGTCTTTCTGGTAATCGGTTTCCGTTTGATTCCATGACTGCAATTGTTGAATTTCCGTTTCTGTCAATAGAGGTAATTGCGAGACTGATTGTTCAGGATTATTTACAACGCCATCTAAGAGGATTTTGAAATGTTCTATCATCCGTTCTATGGTTTTCTGGTGGAACAAGTCCGTACAGTATTCCCAATCACATACCAATTCATCCCCCTGCTCTTCTATGCTCAGCGTAATGTCAAACTTGGTCGTAGTATTCTTCTGTTCAAGGAGAGATACTTCCAGGCCCTCAAGATCAAGTGTTCCCATGGGTGCATTCTGAAGTACGAACATAGCCTGGAAAAGCGGTGAATGACTAAGACTACGGGTTGGATTTAATTGTTCAATCAGGTATTCAAACGGTATATCCTGATGGGCATACGCCTCCAGCGCCGTTTGTCTTATCTGTTCCAACAGTTCAGTTATTGGATGTGCCGGTTTGATACGAGTACGTAACACTAGTGTATTAACAAAAAATCCAATTAAGTCCTCTGTTTTGTAGTGAGTGCGATTGGCAATGGGAGTTCCAACGAGAATATCCTTTTGACCACTGTAACGATACAGGAGAATGTTAAACGTGGTCAGCAAGGTCATGTACAGAGTAACTCCCCGCTCTCTGCTCAGATGTTTAAGGCGTTCAGTAAGTCCCACCGATACCTTAGACTGCAAGTGATCTCCCCGGTAACTCATCACGGCAGGACGCTGAAAGTCAGTGGGTAATTCCAATAATTCAGGAGCACCGGACAGTTTCTCTTGCCAGTATGTCAATTGCTGTTCAAGTACTTCACCAGATAGCCACGCTCTCTGCCAGACTGAGTAATCCGTGTATTGGATCGACAGTTTCGGTAGTTCTGCGTCCTCGTCACGATAATAAGCACTATATAGCGCCCTCCATTCCCGAATCAATACTCCTATTGACCAGCCATCACTGATAATATGGTGCATATTGAACAGTAGAATATGTTCTTTATCACTAAGTTTGATCAGGTGCAGACGGAGTAACGGACCGGTAGTTATATCAAAATGAGTTTGTGCATGATTTTCAATCAGTACCTCCCTTTGATGTTGTTGCTCATCATCTGATAAACCACTTAGATCTGTGAAGGTAAACGGATTATAAACATCTAAGAGTTTTACCGTTGCCTCTCCGTCGACAACCGGAAAACACAATCGCAAACTGTCGTGGCGTTTGATAAGTGTCTCCATTGATCTCTCAAGTGCTGCATGATCCAGTTCACCCTTAAGATACAGGGCTGCAGGCATATTATAGGTCGCACTTTGCCCTTCCATTTGTGCCAGGAACCATAACCGTTGCTGGGCAAAAGACAGGACAATAGGTTCGCCGTCAGAAAGAGGAACGATTGGGGGTAATTCATTCGGGTGCTGTTGATGATCAAGCCACGCCGCCTGATCCTGAAGGATGGGATGCTCAAAGACTATCGGCAGCGGCATTTCAACCCCAAAACTTTCACGAATGCGAGAGACAAGTTTCGTTGCTAACAGTGAATGCCCACCCAGTTCAAAGAAGTTGTCATGGATACCTACTCGTTCAAAACTCAATACGTTCGCCCAGATAACGCTCAACAATTCTTCGTCCGGTGTTCGCGGTGCAACATAGCTCTCCTCCGGCCCACGATACCCAATATCTATCGTCTCAAGTTTTTTCCGATCAATCTTGCCATTCTGAGTTAAAGGCATAGTATCCAGAACCGTAAAGCCGGACGGCACCATATACTCCGGCAACCTGGTCTTGAGCCAGGAACGAAGTTCAGTTATCAGTGTGCGGTTATCAGTTAATAATACTTCACTTCTGTTCACTCTTAACTGCCCATCGTTCATGGTAATATAGGCTATCATACGTTTTTCACCGTCGTTGCCTTGAAGCACCACTACAGATTGTTGTACGACCTCGTGTTGAGACAACGTAGATTCAATTTCTCCCAATTCAATACGGAATCCCCTGAGTTTAATTTGATTATCCAGGCGGCCAAGGAATTCCAGATTCCCATCAGGGAGCCAGCGTACCATGTCACCGGTCTTATAAATGCGCTCACTTTTACCAAAGAGTTCAACTTCGATAAATTTCTCTGCTGTAAGGTCCGGGCGGTTGAGGTAGCCTCTGGCTAATCTAATACCAGCTATGCACAGCTCTCCCGGTATACCGATAGGAGTTGGTTTTTGATTTATGTCTAAAATATATATTTGAGTGTTGGCAATGGGCTTGCCAATAGAAGGAAATTCTTGATTATCCAGATGTGCTACCTCTTTATGAGGCACTTTTCCCGACGTTGTCACAACCGTATTCTCGGTTGGCCCATAGTTATTATAGAGGTCAAAATGACATTCCGAAGGCAAATACGTGTGCAAAGTATCTCCACCAGTCAAAATTCTTCTCAGTGTCTTGTTTTGCCATATTTCTGTGAGAAAACTCTCCAAAAGTGGAGTTGGTAGAAAAGTCATTGTTATTTGTTTTTCGTCGAACCACTCTTTAAGTGTGACACCAGAAGAAGCAACTGTTTCAGCCTTAACGGGATAAACACAGGCACCTACACTAAGATAAGGCCACAGTTCCCAACAGGAAGCATCAAATGCCATTCCTGCTAACAGTGTTGCTTTGTCTAATTGAGTAACATTAAATTGTTGATTATGCCAATAAATCAAGTTAGTAAGGCTGTTATGCCTAATCATCACTCCCTTCGGCAGCCCAGTCGAACCTGACGTATAAATCACATAAGCCATACTCTCAGGCCCACTTTTTCTTGTTGGGTTTTTATCAGAATAATGTGTAATATTTCCCCACTCACTGTCAATGCACACTACCTTCGCTTGTCCGGCTGGTAATTGTTCAAGGAAGTGACTTTGCGTTAACAACATCTCTACCTTTGAATCCTCCAGCATGTACTGTAAACGGTGTTCAGGATACTCAGGATCAAGCGGCACATACGCCCCACCTGCCTTAAGTATACCTAATAGTCCAATCACCATCTCCAACGAACGATCCATACAGATACCCACTAAACAATTATCAGTTTCGGTCTTGAGGCTGAACAGGTAATGGGCAAGCTGATTCGCCTTCCCATTGAGCTCCTGATACGTAAACTTCTGGCCTTCAAAGACGACCGCAATATTATCCGGTGTTTTCTCTACCTGCTCCTGGAACAGATCCACTATGGTTTTATCTGTTGGATACTCAACCTCCGTTTCATTCCAGGCCTGTAATAGTTGTGTTTCCGTTTCTGTCAAAAGCGGTAGTTGAGATATTGTATACCCCGGATTAGTCACTATTCCCTCCAGCAAATTGGAAACGTGTGCTACCATCCGTTCCATACTCTCTTCACTGAAACGGTTACTGTCATACGTCAGTTTAAAGTGAAGTTGTTGTTTCGGTATTACTGCAAGGGTAAGAGGATAATTGGTATATTCAATGACTTGAAAATCCGTTATCTTGAGTGATTGAACGCCCGGTTGCCTGAGTTTTTCATCCATCGGATAATTTTCAAATACAATAAGGGATTCAAACAGGGCAACACCATTGGGGACATCGCTCCAGTCTTGAATGTCCACCAGTGACGTATAGGCATACGGATTATTCTGCTGTTGGCGCTCCTGGATGGCCTGTAACCAGGCAATAAGATCCTCTCCCTCCTCTTTGATCCGTAGCGGCATTGTGTTGATAAACAGCCCCACCATACGGTCTACACCTCCTATCGGCACATTACGCCCTGACGTGGTTACCCCGAATACCACGTCGCTTTCCCCACTATAACGCATTAACAATGCTGCCCAGGCACCCTGTACAAGGGTGCTGAGCGTCAGACGATGCTCACGGCTAAATTTATCTAACTGTTGACTCAGGTGTGAGTCTAAGGTTATGCTCACCTCCCGATACCGGGCTTGACTATGGCTATACTGCCCAATTGGCAGCGGTGTAGGTGTAATGAAACCCTGCAGTTGTTCCTGCCAGTACCGTTTTGCGTCTTTTTGATCTTGTTTGCTTAACCACGTGATATAGTCACGATACGGACGCACAGGGGGCAGAACGGGTGTCTGTCCCTGCGCATATGCATGATAGGTATCCATTAATTCTGTGAACAAAATCGACAAACACCACCCGTCCATAAGCAGATGGTGAAGATTCCACACAAACCGGTGTCGGGATTCTGTTTCCCTGATAAGGTGCATGCGCATCAGGGGTGCCCGGCTGAGTTTGAAGCCCTGTTCACGTTCATTATGCAACAGAGTTTCTAACTGCTCCTGTTGCTCTTCAGGTGATAATTCATGCCAATCAAAGTATTCCCATGGAACTTGAACTTTGCTACATACCAGTTGTAGAGGTTTATCACCCTCGTGCAGGAAAGCAGTACGCAAGATAGCATGACGGTCTATAAGACGTTGCCATGCCTGACGGAAGACATCAGGTTTCATATCCCCCTCTATACAGAAATGTAATTGCTCAAAGTACACTCCGCTCTCCGGCGCATAGAGGGTATGAAAGAGCATTCCCTGCTGCATAGGGGAAAGAGGATAGAGGTCGGCTATGTTTTTGCCGTAGGACTGAACAAAGTTGTCAATCCGGGCCTGATTAAGTGTGGCAAGCGGAAAGTCTGTCGGGGTATACCCAATGTGTTTGCTACAGTTGTCAATCAGGAGATGAAGGTACTTCCGGTAGTTGTCGGCCAGGCTTCGGATAGTTTTCTCCCGGTATTGCTCTCTGCTGTAACTCCAGGTCAGGTTGAGACAACCTTTGATCGCCTGTCCGTTGATTTCAATAATATGTTCGCGTTCTCCCTGCAGGCTGTATGCCTGTCCACTCTCTTCTGCCGCAAAATCCCAGTCAGTATCCTGCACACTCTGGTCAAATTGTCCCAGGTAATTAAAAAGGATTTTCCCCCGGGGCAGGGTTTCTCCGCACAGATAACGCAGTACGCCATACCCGACACCCTCATGGGGGACCTTGCGGAGTTGCTCTTTGATAGATTTGAGTGTCTCCCCAAGATCCCCTCCTGCAGGCAGCCCGAGAGAGATGGTATGGATTGAAGTAAACCAACCGACGGTGCGAGACAGGTCTATATCATCAAACAGATCAGCACGTCCGTGACTCTCAAGGTCTATCAGGTGGTGTTGCTGCCTCGTCCAATCATGCAAGGAGAGCAGCAGTGCTGTCAATAAAAGGTCATTAATCTGGGTACGGTACGCCGCAGGTGCTTCTTTAAGTAGCTTTTGGGTTATCTCAGCCGTAAAACTGATCGTGTAGTGTTGGGTGTCGGCTACACAGTTGCTGCATGTTGGATTATCCATGGGTAAAGGCGTTGACACCGGAAGGGTACGCCAATGCTCTGCTTCTACTATAAAGGATTCTGTATCTTTCCATTTGCAGAGTCGCTCGGCCCACACTTTGAAGGCACTTGTTTTAGCAGGCAGTTTGATTGATTTGTCAACTATTGCCTGTTGGTAAGCGGTGTGTAAATCTTCAAGCAGGATACGCCAGGAAACACCATCTACAACCAGATGGTGGATACACCAGAGAAGACGGGATTCTTTGCCCATTTTGAAAAGAACCAGGCGCATAAGAGGACCTTTCTCCAAATCCAGACTTGACTGCCAGAAGTCTGCGCGTTTACTCAGCTCCTGTGCTTGTTGTTCTTCCTGTACGTGGTTCAGGTCTTCACGATGAAATGGAGGCCCATCTCCAGGTGCTGTATGATTCTGGTGCCACTTTCCGTTCTTGTGACGATAGCGCATACGCAGGACATCGTGATGCTGAAGAACTGCTTCCAATGCTTTACGAAGAGCGGCCTCGGATACGCCATCAGGAACGGATAAGAGTATCGCCTGATTGAAGTGCCAGGGCTCAGACGTATGACCGGCAAAGAAAAACTTTTGTATCGGGATGAGCGGTACTTCACCTGAGACGAGGCCCTGTTCCGCCATAAATATTTTCACCGGTTGCACTACGTGTGCCAACTCGGCAATGGTCTGGTATTGGAATACATCACGTGAGCTGAGTCCCAGGCCAGCCTCACGGGCACGTGCGACAATCTGAATGCTGAGAATGGAATCACCACCAAGCTCGAAGAAATTGTCGTGAATACCAATACCCGACTGTTTGAGTACACTACCCCACACTTCAACCAGGCGTTGTTCAGAGTCTGTGCGCGCGGCTTCGTAACTGTCTGCAAATATCAGAGAATCAGGTGCCGGAAGTAACTTCCGATCGATCTTACCATTCGGCGTCAATGGCATTGTATCCAGCACAGTAAAACTGACCGGTACCATATACTCCGGTAACCGCTCCTTTAGCCATTCACGCAGAACTCCTGCTACATCGTCAATAGGCATTACTAAGGTGACATAAGCGACTAAACGGGGATTATCTTCTTTATCATAATAAACCACAACTGCTTCCCGAATCACCTGATGCTGACTCAAAGTGGATTCAATCTCACCAAGTTCGATGCGGAAGCCTCTGAGTTTGATTTGGTTATCCAGACGACCAAGATATTCCAAATTACCGTCAGGAAGCCAGCGGGCAATGTCTCCTGTTTTGTAAAGACGCTCACTTTTGCCAAAGAGTTCAACTTCGATGAATTTTTCCGCGGTTAAGTCAGGGCGATTGAGGTAACCTCTGGCTAATCCGGCACCGGCAATGCAAAGTTCTCCGGGAATCCCTTTCGGAGTTGGGTTGAGGTTAGAATCTAATATGTAGATTTTAGTGTTAGCTATTGGACGGCCAATAGGAACATTACCCGGTAAATCAGTTTGTCCCATGGCGTCATAGATACAGCACCCCACTACCGATTCAGTCGGACCGTACTCATTTATCAAACGAACTTGTGGTGCATGAGTCAACCAGGGTTGAATTTGACTCGTTGTGAGTGCCTCTCCACCAATAATTAATGCATAAGCTGATTGAGCAAACTCGGTTTTTTCAAGTTGCTGGTTCAATACTTCTAAATGAGCAGGGGTTATTTTTATTAAGCCCAACCGGTTGGAGTAACGCAATATTTCTGCAAGGTTATTAAGCTCCTGTTTTTCAGGTATGAGAATGGCTCGTGTTCCACTTATAATGGGTAAGTATAAGCTTGTAATAGTTGCGTCAAATCCAATAGAGGATTGAACCGGCACACCAACTCCCTGAGCTGGATTATACTCATTAAGTGCCCAATACAGGTAATTGCTCAAACTTTTATGGGTCAGCAGTGTTCCCTTCGGCACTCCCGTCGAACCCGACGTATAAATCACATACGCTAAATGCTCTGGCTTGCTTTGCCTTGTTGGATCTTCAGCAGAACAATTTGCAATATTTACCCAATCACTATCCAGGCACAGTACCTTTAGTCTTGGGCAACCACGTAGGGATGCCCCTACATCTGGCAATCTATCTAATAAATTACTTTGGCTTAACAATACAGAAACTTGACTGTCTTCCAGCATAAACTGCAAACGATGTTCAGGATACTCCGGGTCAAGCGGAACATATGCACATCCCGACTTCAGGATACCCAGTAGTCCAATTACCATATCCAGAGAACGTTCCACGCAGATTCCCACTAAACAGTTATCGGATATCAAGGGACTGTTATCTGTGTCGGTTTTGAGATTGAGCAGGTAATGGGCAAGTTGATTCGCTTTTCGATTGAGTTCCTGATAGGTTAACTGCTGGTCTTCAAAAACAACCGCAATATTATCCGGCGTCTTTTCTACCTGCTCCTGGAACAGATCTACTATAGTTTTATCTTTAGGGTAAACAGTATCTGTCAGATTCCAAGCCTGTAGCTGTAGCTGTTCTTCTTGCGGAAGTAGCGGTAACAGAGTAACCCGTTGTGTAGGATTCTGTACAATACCTCTAACCAATACATCAAAGTGTCCGGCCATACATTTAATGGTATCTTCATCGAACAGATCAACATTGTACTTAAGATAACCTGCCAGAGAGTTCTCCAACTCGAATATCTCTAACGTCAGATCAAACTGCCCTTCCTGCTGAGGTATTACAAAGGGTTTTACTTCCAGACCACCCCAGTTCATTGTAACTGCTGTTTCCTCATTCACATCGAGGAGGTTGGTAAAATCTCCAACCTGAGCCCTTTGTAAAGCAAAATCTACCTGGAAAAGCGGCGAAAAACCGGAAGAGCGTGTTGGCTGCAGACGTTCAACCAATAGCGGGAATGGGAAATCCTGGTGCTCGATAGCCTCCAGTACTGTGTCACTCACCTGACGGAGAAAAGACCGGAAGGTGGGCTTGTCCGCACAATCGGTACGGATTACTACCGGATTGACAAAATATCCTGCAATACCGGTAAAATCTCTGTTATCTCTACCCACTGTGGGAGAACCGACAATGATATCGTCCTGTCCCGTGTAACGATGGAGCAGAACATTAAAGGCAGCCATCAATACCGTGAACAATGTTGTTCCCTCTATCCGTGCCAACTCTCTTAATTGTCGCGTTAATGTCTCATCAATAGAAAAACCGATGGTTGCACCGTGAAATGTCTGTACGGGAGGCCGGGGTCTGTCCGTGGCCAATTGTAATACAGGAATTTCTCCTGCCAGTTTTTTTTGCCAGTACTGCCATAGTTTTTCTCCTTCAGGTCCCGCCAGCATATCTGTCTGCCACTGTATATAATTCTGGTAATTATGCTGTAACGGCGCCAAAGATGGAGTTTTTCCGGCTGTTATTGAAGAATAGGCTTTACTGAACTCATCCATAAAGAGCCATCCTGACCAGGCATCAAAGACGATATGATGTACGGTGATCAACAACAGATGATCTTCTTCAGTACGACGGAACAGGTGAATCCGCAAGAGGGGACCGGTTTCCAGATCAAATGGTTGCTGGTACGTCTGGACCACCTGCTGTCTTAGCTGTTCTTCACTAACGTCAGAAGCGTCTACGATTTTAAAATTTACATTTTGATTTTCTCGAATCTTTTGGAGTGGTTTACCTTCATGAACCGGAAAATAAGCTCGCAGCATGGGATGACGATCTACCAGATACTGGAATGTGCTTTTCATGGCCGCGACATTCAACGGCGAGCAAATACGTAATGAAGCTGCAGTGTTGTATGCTGCACTCTCTTTCGCATCCTGATTGAGAAACCACAAAGCCTGTTGACCATGAGAAAGTGGATACTCATCATGTTTCGAGGTGTTCTCACGTAATAAATCCAGAAATTCATTTTTATGTTGTTTCAGGATTGCTAATACTTCAGGCGTTAATACCTCCCCAGGACCCTGGCAACGAAGCTGCTCCTCTTCTGTCCATAACTTAGCTCCACGTTTAATCAAATCTTGAAGGACATGAGAGATGTTCATAGTTTTATATCAACCCAGTTGTCAGATTCATGCTGATTTTGTTTTGGCATCTCCGATTCTGTCTCTTTTAAAGACGATTGAGTTTTTTTCCATTTTTCAGCCACCAGTTCTCCCAGATTCTCAACACTGACTTTTTCTAAGAACCTGACTACCGGAATATTGATATCCAGGTCATAATCTAAACGGTTTCTCAATTCAAGGGCCATCAGTGAATCCAACCCCATGGAAATTAAGGATAATCGACTATCCATTTGCTCTGAGGGAAGCTTAAGCACATCGGCAACCTGCTCTTGAAGATACGTCATGATAATTTCATATCGTTCCTGAGAAGAAGCCGTTTTTAATTTTTTCAACATATTTTGTCTCTGTGTACCTTGTTCTTGCGTATCTGTTTCTACAACTAATTCTGATAAAATTGGCGGAACATTATTCGCTTGGAATTGTTGCGAAAACCTGGACCAATCTATGGGGAATACACCAACCTGTGCAGCATCGTTTTTCAACACTGCCTCCAATATTTGCATCCCCTTATTCGGGGCAATGGTTCCAAACCCACGGCTGGTAAAATTGCTGATATCATGACTTTCCAGTTCTGCGGCCATTCCTCCTCCTGCCCATGGTCCCCAGTTGATACTCAAAGCGAGTGAACCTTGTGCCTGACGGTAATGAGCTAATGTATCCATGAACGCATTGGCAGCAGCATAATTCGCCTGGCCTGATGAACCCAATAATGAAGCGACAGAGGAAAAACAGACAAAAAAATCTAACGGCATGTCTTGAGTCAATGTGTGCAAATGCCAGGCTCCTGCCACTTTGGGGGACATTACCCGGTTGAAACGCTCTCTATTTTGCTGCAACAATACCCCGTCATCCAGAACACCGGCAGCATGAATAATACCGCGCAAAGGAGGAAAACTTTTGTTAATTTCAGCAAGTAGGCTGGCAACTTCCTCTTGTTGAGAAATGTCTGCCTGTAGAATAAGGACACGAGTACCCTGTTGTTCTAATTGTTTGATAGTAGTTAACACAGAATCCCGGGGTGAACGACGACTCGTCAATATTATATGGCGTGCTCCCCGTGCTACCAGCCATTCGGCCATAGTAATCCCCAGGGCACCCAACCCTCCTGTGATAAGATAAGAACTATCTGTGATAAGATAAGAACAGTCCCCACGGAAGACTTCCGGCATTTGCAGCTTAACCAACCGATCTGATTGTGAAATCACCACTTTCCCAATATGCCTGGCTTGAGCCATATACTTGAAAGCATCCACAACCTTTTCAATCTGAAATACTTTATGATGTAGTGGTTGTAATTCACCTGTTTGAAATGCTTGTCTTAGATTTTTTAACATTGTAGTAATTAACTGTGGTTCGTGTTCAATATTTTCTTTCAGATCGAAATGGAAATAAGTGGCATCCGGCCTCAGTTCTCTTACTTTCTGTTCATCCCAAATATCAATTTTACCAATCTCTATAAAGCGCCCCCCCGTCCGCAGTACGGAAAAGCTTTTTTCAATAAACTCATTACTTAAGCTGTTGAGTACAATATCTACGCCATGTCCCCCGGTAATCGTCATAATTTCTTCGGCAAAATCAAGGCTGCGGGAATCCATGACATGTTTAACTCCTATTGATTTGAGAAAATCCCATTTAGCGCGGCTGGCGGTGGCAAAGATTTCAGCCCCGGCACGCTGTGCTATCTGAATCGCTGACAAACCAACTCCACCAGCGGCGGCATTAATCAATATACGTTCCCCAGGTTGTATCTTTGCCAGGTGATGTAACCCATAGTAACTGGTTAAAAAAACTACAGGAATGGTCGTGGCCTCTTCAAAACTGATATAATCCGGCTTTTGCATAAGCATGTCTGCTTTTGCATAAACAATGCTACTCAGACCATCGGAAACCAATCCCATCACTTCATCACCAATCACGAAATCCGAAACGTTTTCTCCAACTGCGGTTATCTTGCCTGCACATTCAAAACCAAACGTCGTACCTGATATCGACCCTGACTTCAAACCCAGTTTCTGTTCATATTCTTTGAGAATACCCAACGCGTTGGAAACATCCCTGAAATTGAGCGCTGTGGCATGAACCTGGACTTCGACCTCTCCCGCTTGCGGATGACGACACTGCATGGGAACAAAAGCCAGCTTATCCAGAAGTCCGGGGTGCGTTGTCTTGATCAGGAATGGTTCATTTGATGTTACACTCAGCGGGAGGGCATAACGCTTCAGCCTGGCAACATAACGGGAACTGTGTCTCCATGCCAGTTGGTTTTCCTGAGTGGGACACCAGATCTCTTCAAAAAGAGTTTCAATCTCATTTTCCGATGAAGCCGGATCTAAATCTATGAGTACGCAGTGGAGTTCGGGATGTTCTGATGCAATGACTCGCCCCATGCCCCATAGAGGGGCTTGCTGAACCTGCAAAGTACTCAATGAATCAGAAGAAACCGGCTGACAATTTCGCGTCACTATCCATAAGCGAGGCGAATGCACCCACTCCATCTGGATAATCGTTTGTACAAGATGTAAAAGGTATTCACAATGATTCAGTGCTGCCTGGACAGGGTCAGTATGCACACTATCCCCGACATAGACAATTCCCCTGCAGGATAATTGTTGTTCATCGACTTGTTCCTGGAGCAGACGTTGAAAATCCTGAGGTTTCGATGGGTTAATTTGATAATGATCTTGAGCAATTTTCGCATACGTTTTCCCTGAAGAGACTAATATACCGTTTTCCCCTTTGATCCTTAGACGTTCTAGCAATTTGATACCAATGCAGTCAGACTCCGTAAAGATTAACCAGATTCCAGTTTGTTCAAATAACATTGTATCAATGTCAGCTTCCCGGGGTGTCGGCTGCCAGGCGATGTTATATAATAGCTCATCATCCTTTTGTATGCTCTGACGCAAGGAATCAACGTTAACACGCTTGACGGTCAATCCTTTCACCTGGGCGATTATCATGCCTTGCTCATTATAGAGATCTATATCTCCCGTTAAAACCTGTGCTTCTTTGTGAGTTTCAGTCAGTTTCGCATAAGACCAGACCTTTGCTTCTGCCTTGCGAAAAACCTGTAATTCGTTTACATGAATCGGTAAATATGTGGTATCAGGCTCAATAGGGAAAGCGGCTATCGCTACCTGGAAACAGGCGTCAAGTAAGGCCGGATGCAGTGTGTAATTTTCTGTATCAGAAACAAGATGGTCGGGTAATTGCACTTGTCCCAACGCCTCACTCTTTCCCTGCCAGATTTGTTCAATCGCCTGGAAATCAGTACCGTAATACAGTCCTTTCTTTTCACAATTCCGGTAGTGTTCTTCAACGGAAAGGTCCCTGGTACATCTTCTCTTTAATTGTGCCAGGTCAATCCGGGCTAATTGAGTTTCTTTTGCTTTACCCATAATCTTACCGGAAGCATGAAGTATCCAGTCAGAGCCGTTCAATCTGAAAATTTTAAAACCATATCCTCCCTCATCACCGGAAAACACTCGTACGTGTACTTTTGATAATTCATCTTCCGGCAAAATGAATGCTTTATCGAAAGCGACGTCTTTGATAATCAATTCGTTAGTGTTTACACAATTTACTCCAGCAGCCACTCCTATTTCCAGAAAAGCGGCACCTGGCAGAACTACCTGCTGGTGAACGCGGTGATCCGACAGCCAGGAGGGAGAAGATGCACTAAGTCTGTTTTCATAATGTATTTCCTGAGTGTCAGGCAGAGAAAGCCTTTGTCCCAGCAAAGGGTGTATGGTATTTCCAGGGATATTATCTCTAACGTGGATAGTTCCAGGTAATCGTTCGTCAATCCAGAAACGATCCTTTTGAAACGGATAAGTCGGCAATGATATTTTTCTTCGTGAATAATTTTTTTCAAAACCGGACCAGTCTACTGGAACACCACGCACATATAATTCTACTAAACTTTGAAGTAACGTATGCCAATCGTTCCCTCTCTGGCGGAGACTGGGCAGCCAGACGCCCACATTTCCAGGAAGACATTGTCTACCCATAGCTGACAAGGACGGTTTCGGACCGATTTCCAGAAATATTTCATACCCTAGCTTATAACATGTCTCTATGCCGGCAGCAAAGCGAACCGGTTGACGTACATGACGACACCAGTACGCGGGAGTGGCAATTTCATCGTTAACCATTTCTCCGGTAACATTGGAGCAGAGTGGTAAGCAGGGCCTTGTATACGTGACTTCGGAAGCAATACGTTCAAATTCCGTCAACATCGGTTCCATCATAGGAGAATGAAATGCATGAGAAACTGTTAAACGTTTCGCCATGACGCCTTCTTTATTCAAGAGAGACATAATGGTATCCATAGCTTCGTGTTTTCCGGAAATGACTATATTTTCCGGTCCGTTAATAGCGGCAATTGAAACGTCCCGGGTGTAAGGTTTAATTATTTCGGTTGCTCTTGTTTCATTTACCGACAGGACCAACATATCACCCTCTTCACAGAGTGTCTGCATGAAACGCCCACGGGCAGCAATCAGTTTCAATCCATCTTCCAGACTGAAAACACCGGCAATACAGGCAGCAACATATTCACCCACACTATGCCCTATGACAACGTCAGGGCTTACACCCCAGGATTGCCACATCCTGGTGAGTGCATATTCCAGGGCAAAAAGGGCTGGCTGGGTATAGGCAGTACTATGTAAAGCAGTATCCTCGTCCCCACTCACTTTATTGCTCACTGGATAAAGTACATCCAATAACGGCTGCTCCAGAGAATCGCGCAGGATATCATCACAGCGATCAAAGGTTTTTTGAAATACCGGTTCTGTTTCGTAAAGCTCCCGACCCATACCAACATACTGTGACCCCTGACCCGTGAATAAAAAAGCTACTTTTGGAACCTTCTGTTCCTGAACATGTACTGAACTTTGTACGGAAGATTTATTCCGTGCGGCAAAACGACCCAGTTCTTCCCGCAACTGCCCTGGGTTTTCCACCACAACAGCTAGGCGATGAGGGAAATGGGTGCGTCCCGTGTTTGCGGTAAAACATAGATCTGCCAGGGAAATATCCGGATGGTTGGATATAAACTCCTCATACCTGCCTGCCTGTAAGATGAGAGCATCTTCACTTTTCGCTGACAAGGTCAGTATATGGAACGGGCGTTCCATCGGGATTTTTGATTCTTTATTCTGTTCCTCCCGTTCTTTCTTTTCAGAACAGGAAATCGGAAATCTGGATTGAACGGATGCTTCCTCCAGTATTACATGGATATTTGTCCCTGTCATACCAAACGAACTGACACCGGCCAGACGCGGTTTCTCTCTTACCATCATTTGAGTTAGTTCTGTAGGCACCACAATGGGGATCTTCTCCCATGGAATATGGGTGTTCGGCTCTTTTAAATGAAGATGAGGTGGTATTTCTCCATGGTGCAGAGACAGTACAACCTTCATTAGAGAAGCAACTCCTGCTGCCGTTTCCAGATGTCCAAAATTTGTCTTCACCGAACCGATGGCGAGACTCTCATCCCTGGACCGACCTTTGCACAATACCTCGTTAAGGGCAAGAACTTCTATAGGATCACCCAGAGGTGTCCCGGTACCGTGAGTTTCCACGTATTGAATATCCAGCGGATCAACACGACTATTTTCCAATGCCTTTCGAATTACCGCTTCCTGTGCGGTGCCATTAGGAGCAGTAAGGCCATTACTGCGCCCATCATGATTTACTGCGGATCCGCGAATCACTGCAAGGATCCTATCACCATCCGAAACAGCATCAGACATGCGCTTGAGCACCACTATCCCGCATCCTTCTCCCCGTACATAACCGTCCGCACGCGCGTCAAAGGTCTTACACCGTCCATCAGGAGCCACTGCTTTCAATTTGCAGAGACCAACAGTTACTTCCGATGAGAGCATAAGATTTACTCCACCTGCCAGCGCTAAACTGGATTCTCCGGCACGGAGACTCTGGCAAGCCTGATGAAATGCCAGCAATGAAGTTGAACAGGCGGTATCCAGCTGCATCGTAGGCCCCTTTAGATCATAAAAATAGGCCAATCGTCCAGCTGCCATCCCTCGTAAGATACCTAAACAGTTATAGGCATCAACACCGGCAGGACTACCTGTAAAAAAACTCCTCTGAGCATAATCATCCATAAAAAGCCCTACGAACACACCGGTATTACTGCCACTCAACTTGCCCGGCACTAATCCTGCATTCTCCAGTGCCTCCCAACTTACCTCTAAAAGCAGACGCTGCTGAGGATCAATATGTAAAGATTCCCGGGGTGATATACCAAAAAATTCAGTATCAAACCTGTCGATTCCCGAAAGAAATCCACCGTATCGCGTGTACATCTTTCCTGGTACTTCTGGGTCCGGATCATAGTACGCGTCAATGTCCCATCGATCTCTGGGGATTTCCGTAATAGCGTCTACTCCATCACGTAGCAACCTCCAGTACGTTTCCGGATTATCTACTCCACCTGGAAAACGACATCCCATCCCGATAACAGCTATAGGCTCGTTCTGAGCATCTTTAAAGGCTTGGAGTTCTGAACGTGTCTTCTTCAGTTCCGTATACGCACTTTCCAATATTTGACGATAGTCAGCTTCTCCTGAATGTTGAGTCATTTTTATTCCCTTAGTTTGCCCATTATGCATGCATTAGCAAACAGTTCGTTTATTTCCTAAATAGTTCACCGCAAGCTTCCACATCCAGCCATGCCGTTTGCATGGATACAATGAATAATTATTCATTTTTTTGCCAAAATTGGCAAAAAATTTTTATAAAAATAATAAGTTCTTAATGATACCATTTCTTTTTAGTAAGATTCAAGCATATCATTAACAGGCATGTTTTATTTATGGGGCAGGAAGTATATTTGCTAAAAGCAAAGGAGTAATCTGATGATTATTGAAGCGTTCGTATAAAGGCTGGCAGGAAATATGTTTTACAGTGCGATGGAGCATCTCTCGCAATTAATCATATTCTTGACTAACCAGTTAAGCATTTTATTTTTTTGTCTTTAACCGCATTAATTAATGTGCAGGAAAAGTGACACACAAATCAATAACATTTGAATAAATTTAAGAAAGTTAATTCCGATTACTTATCTTCTTAATAATTGAGGGAATATGTCCCTCTAATTCTTTACAACTCAAAGTCTTTATTAAATTCGACTCTCCATTCCAATTGTGACAGTTTCTTCTCTTCATTCTTCCTGTATGTCAGTCTTGGATGTTTGTCCAGTTCTTTCCATATTTCATCCACTTTTGATTCGTCCACAGCCTCAAGGAAGAAAACTGCAGCGGTTAATCGTGTTAACAGGTTTTCATAGGGTAATTCCCATTCTTTAACCAACTCTTTACCTTTCAGTTCGTCAAGGTGATCTTTTACTTTTGTAATATCGGGTACATTCATTATTTTCTCCCTGTTTATTTATAATACATATATTGTATTTTCTATGATTCATTATTGCCTTCCATCCTTCGATTTTTTTATTTCTTCGTTAAGCAACTCAGCCAATTCGGAATCGGAGAGGTCTTTTGTGTCTGGCAAAGCGTCATTTGATTTACTCTCTACTGGATGATCCTGAGTAGCTATCTCCTGCTTAATTTTGGATGATGATGAAGATTCGAATAAGTTGACAAGGTAATCGGCCAGAGATTCAATGGTAGAAAAGTTCCAGGTAGTCGTTGCGTTCAGAGAGTGACCTAACCATGAGCCTAATTCCCGGCTTAGTTTAACCGCAAGCACTGAGGTCAGACCATAATCAAAAAATGGTTTGTCTGGTTTGATAGATACTTTATCTATTTCCAGTTTGTTTCCCATCCATTCAATTAGCCATTCCCGTATTGAGTCGGCAGTACGGGCAACAGGCTGTTTTACTTCTCCTTGAGTAGCAGTAATGGCTGTTTTTTCTTCTCTCAGTAACCGTTTGAGCACTTTTCCCGCCGGGTTTTTTGGGATGCTCTCCACAAATTCAACAACCGTAGGGACCTTGAAATCCGCGATACGCTTACGACAATGAGAAATAATTTCATCTGATGTAGAGGTTCTATCCCGTTTGAGTACAATCTGAGCATTGACCTGTTCACCCATAAAATCCTCAGGAATACCGAAGACTGCTGCCTCTGAAACTGCCGGATGCTGATAGAGAACATTCTCCACTTCTACCGGGTAAACTTTCAGGCCACCAACATTAATCATGTCCTTTAAACGATCGACAATGTAGAAATAACCCTCATCATCCCTCTTTCCAATATCACCCGAATGAAACCAACCCTCTTTGATCACTCGTGTCGTTTCACTCGGACGGTTCCAGTAGCCCAGCATTACATTTGGGCCCTTAATAATAATCTCTCCCATATCACCAGGTTTCATTTCTCGATCATCAAAATTTATAATTTCCATTTCAACATCTTCTATCGGCAGACCAATAGAACCCGGTTTCGCATCGGGTTGATGATTGTAACTGGCAAATGGCGTTGTCTCTGTCAGTCCATATGCCTCATTAATAACAGTGCCATACTTTCCCCTCCATTTCCTGGCAATCTCCACCGGAAGGCTTGCCGCGGCTGAAAAGTAATAGCGTACAGAACTCAAATCCTGAACTGAGGCCTTTTCGTACAAAGTAATGAAGTTGTTTGGCACACCAAAAAAAAGGGTAATTTGATCATCAATAACCGATTGAATAACCTGATCCGTTATGAATTGACGTTGCAATATAATTGTCATGCCTGCACTCAGTGAGCT
>Ga0233435_1000698_pt1 | contig 36976 bp, 27 predicted proteins | sample SI_122_August201_3_FD_182735 | JGI IMG/M metagenome (GOLD analysis project Ga0233435, IMG submission 182735) | Seawater microbial communities from Saanich Inlet, British Columbia, Canada - SI_122_August2016_135_MG | ecosystem: Environmental > Aquatic > Marine > Inlet | place: Canada: British...
TTATTTTTTCAGTAGTGATGCGGGTCATATTATGGCTGAGAAAGAACCGTTTGCGGCATGTTACTGGGATACAGCAGAAGGCAGGACCTTTAGTTTGCGTTCAGAAGAAGGTGGACAGGACGTGTCTAAAATTGCCGTTTTATTTGGTGGTGGTGGACATAAACATGCCGCCGGTTTTCAACTTGCCGCTGATGAATTGCACAAGTTGGCTAGTGCTTGTTAACAGAGATTATTGGTAAATAAACTATGAGTAAATCAGAATTTAAACGTCTTAATATCCAAAACGGAAGACCTATGTACTCCGATAAAGGTAGATTTGTTGAGATGCACAGAAACCAAAGACAGTATGCTTACCGAAAAGCAATAGAAAAATATCCTGCAATAGCACATCCTTATTTATGGGGTAAAGGTACTCCGGTAGAACATACTGTTAATGAATATAAAGAGCATCCAAAATTTAGAGGATATTATTTTAAGTGTTTAAAAGAAATTCGAGCTAAGAGATTTAAGTAATGAATTTACCAGAAGAGTATAGCAATGAAGTTTTACAGGAAACAGAGATAGGAGCCATAAGCTGAATGGAACAACGTGTTGAAAATATTGTAGGTGAAAAAGCCTATGAACTAAGAGTTTCTGGGCTACCCTGGAAAGACATAGCCAAAAAAATGATGTTTCAAGGCAAGAACCAGGTTGCTTATTTAAATGCAGCTGCAAAGATGTATGCTATTTATTCTGGTAAAGAATGGCCTGTAAAAATTAAAAAGAAACACCCCTGGGTAGTTGTCACACCTAATATGAAATTTCCTCCAGTATCTGTCGATACAGAAATTGAAATACTGGATATGTCTGGTTGCAGGAGTTACATAGTAGGAAGAGAAGCCGAATTTGGAAGAGTACTGCGAAGAAAAGCAGGAGAGTGTATTTGGCACAGAACTTCTGTTCATGCTTACAGGTTATTATAACAATAGCATGGAACCTTCACATGAGCCTATCTTAGGAGAATTAGGATTTTATACTCCTTTATTCTGGTTAGTTGTAGCTATTATTATTTGGAATATATAAATCATGAATGATTTTATAGAAGTATCCTACGAAGTATATTCGACACCCTGGTTTATTCGTCAAAAATTAGCACAACTTGAAGAGCACATTATGCTCAGTTTTGACACAGAAACTCGTAGTGTGTACTCCAAAGAAGAACGTAAAGAAGCTAAACTTTTACTGAAAAATCCTAAAATCAGTTTAAAAAATAAAAAGTTATCACTGCAGGTAGTTAATAGTTCAGGTTTAAGTTTTCCTTCGCTGGTAACTGTTACACATTTTATATTTGGTATCAGTGACTGCGAGAGTGTTGTCCTTATTGCCGAAAACATGGCAGTAGAAATGATTATATGGAACTGGTTAGCCAAATATGAAGGGTTAATTATTGTCCACAACAGTTTGTTTGATCTTAAACTGATGTATCACCGGGTAAAGAAATTTCCGAAGAATTATGAAGATACTCAATTGTTAGCTAAAACTTTTGTTAACCATGTTGATATATGGAAAGCAAAGGTTGGACTGAAAGAACTTGTTGGAGATCACTACCTGCCTGCATGGTCTTTATTTGACACATACGAACCTAAAAATTTAAGAGATCCTAAGTTTCTTATGTATGCAGCTACTGATGGATGTGCTACAATACTACTTTACGAACAATTAGAAGAGCACATCAATAAAAATGAGAGAAATTCACGGGGATACTGATACTAGACTTCATAATATTTGGAAAGGCATGAAAAATAGGTGTAGAGCAAAACAATACGAAAAAACTTATAAAAATATTGAAGTTTGTACAGAATGGAAAAATTCTTATTTAGCCTTTAAATCTTGGGCTTTATCTAATAATTATAACGAAAATTCTTCTATAGATAGAAAAAATAATAATGATAACTACTGCCCAGATAACTGCAGATGGACAAACCAAATAGTTCAATCTTCAAATACTAGAATTCTTTATTCCCATAATAAATCCGGATATAGAGGAGTTAGCTGGAATAAGAAATACAGTAAATGGGAGGTGTCAATAAGCGTAAAATCAAAGGTAATAAAAGTAGGGTACTACGACTGTATAAAAGAAGCTGCTCAAGCTTATGATACCTATGTACGTGATAACAACCTACCCCATACAACTAATAATACTGCAAAACGTACTGAGTCTAATACAGGTAAATTACTACTGACTACAAATACCTCTGGGTATATAGGAGTGAGTAGACCTAAAAGAATAAGACACTTAAAAAATTCTTGGGTAGCGCAAATCTCTATAAAGAAAAAGAAAATATTCAGTGGGTATTTTAAAACTGCTTTAATAGCTGCAATAAGAAGAGAAGAATTTATTATTGCTACAGGCTCAAGCAGTAAACGAAACTTTAGTGATAAAGATTTAGAACAACATATAGAGGAGTTTAGTGATGCCTAACGTACCATTACAATTAGTAGACTCAAAATTTGCTCATTGTGAAGAAAATTCTATGAGTAATAAGACTACTATCATAAATAGCCTATCTGACAAATTTCCACAACAGTATATTGATAATTGGTTTGGTGCTGATAGCTTTTTCAGTACTAATTACCTTACCGGTGTATTAAAACAAGGGTACTTCATAACAGTAGATTACTTTATGGGTTCCGAAATATATTCCGTAAAACTGATATTGTCAGCCACGATTGAAAATGTAACTGGACCTCTTGATACACTGGAATTAGCAAGAAAATGGGTTAAAGAGAATGTCTAAAAGACCTTACGAACTACTGCCGTTTCCTTATCCGGCTGACTATGATCCTTCTGAAGAACAACCTGATTTCTTTTATGAAAACTTTTTAAAGCATTTCATTCCAGATATGATCAAAATAATGGATGCTGGACTGCATATTGATGAAAAAGCAGTCGATGAATTGCGTAAAGTTATTGATGATGTTTTGGAAAAAGTCTCCGTAGCTTTAAAAGCAAACAAGATCGTAATGCGGTATCAAAAACATAGGCTGCCTGCAGCTCAGAAAGCTCATGCAGAGAAGGCTACCCAAGCAGTAAGAACATCAGATCACTATCTGAAAGAGTATGTGGCTTCTGACATGGTACACCGCACATGGGTAATGAACACGTATCTAGAATCTACTGGGGCTAAAGAGTATTGTAAAGAGAAGTGGTCTGTAGCCGAATTAAAGAAGCACAATGTATGGGCTAATGATCACCTGGTAGACATGCTAATTCATAAGAATGTTTCAGTTACCAATAAATATGTGAAAGCAGGGATGGTTGCACTGGCGGAATATAAGGTGGAACTGTGGAACAGGCCACGATACGAAAATGCTAACACAAAAGTTAAGGTGAACGCATTCAACCCTGGAAGCACTAAACAGAAACAGGAACTGTTCAGCATGCTTGGTCTAGAGTCTACTGCTACCAGCAAAACAACAGGTGATGATTCCTGGGGAAGAGATCAATTAGAAGAGTTGCAAAAAAATTCGACAGGTAAAGATCTACTGCTGTTACTGGATGCACTTATCGATCACTCCTTTAGTGGGATTATTAAGAACAATTTTATAAAGGCATTCGACTCTTACACCATTGATGGCGTACTCCACGGCAATATTCGTTTAGGTGGAGCTAAGACTTGGAGAAATACGAGCAATTCACCAAATCTTTTGAATATGCCCTCAACCAAATCCATATACGCAAAACCTTTGAAAAAGTGCTTTATTGCTCCAAAAGGTATGCTTGTAATTCAAGCAGACTATAGCTCTTTAGAAGATGTTGTATTAGCAAATATAACATTAGATGAAGGGAAATTAGCAATACAAAAAGATAAAACTCTAGATGCGCATTGTTACAACGCACTTGGCTACTATCCAGAAGAAATAGAAAAAGTTATCGGAGTGCAGGGAAATTACAAAGACAAAGTACGAAGATTCAAGCAAATGGTTGAAGGTAAAAATACAATCCTAAAAGAAATACGTCAAAAAAGTAAACCTAACACCTTCAAATTAGCTTACTTGGGATTTCCGGATGCAGATAAAGGAGGAACAATAACTAAAGAAATTTATGATAATTATCATAATGTTCTTTATCCAGAAGTTAGGGCATTCTTAGATGATTATGTTATACCTACAGCACAAAAGCAGGGTTACCTGCATTTGGGCTTAGGAGCTAGGATTTATTGTGATAACGTAGATGATGTTTTTCGTACTCTTTTTAACAGCAACTTTCAGTTTTGGAGTATACTTACATTAATAGCTGTTAATGAACTAAATTATCGAATAGAGCAGGAACAGCTAACCGAAGAAATTCAAATTACCTCCACCATTTACGACTCTATCTACTCTAATATTTCAAGTAATGCAGAAATAGTAAAGTGGTATAACGATAATTTAGTCGAAATAGGTAAAAAAGATTTTCTTGTGTGCCAACAAGTCCCTAATACACTTGAATGTGGTATTGGACGGAACTGGGCAGAAGAAATAGCACTGTCACCTAACGCAACAACAGCAGAAATACAAAAAATCTTGAATACTTTTTAGTTGTTGATACTCGTTATGTTAATGACTACTTATAGGAAACAGTATGACTATGATGCAAACAGATAAACCAGAAATGAAAATAGGAGTAACAAAAGATAATGACTAATTCGATTGATGAAATACTATGGGAAAACATGGTAGCTAAATTAGCTAAACCAGGAGAAGAAATTCGTAAAAGCCTTACAGCTAAAGAGGCTCATGAATTACATATGGTTATAGGTATAAGCGGAGAAGCCGGGGAGTTACTTGATGCTTTAAAAAAAGTTAGTATCTACCGAAAACCTTTAGACAGAGAAAATGTAATAGAGGAACTTGGAGATCTAGAATTCTATATGCAAGGGCTAAGAGGTAGTTTAGGTATAACCAGAACAGAAGTACTAGCACATAACTTTAATAAACTAGCTAAGCGTTATGAAGGATTTAATTATTCTGATAATGCTGCACAACAAAGAGCAGATAAAAATGACTAACCCTCTGCAGTATAACGACCACAAAGCCGATATGCCGGATGACTGCATATTTAAAATTAGCCCGAGTCAATTCCCTAAATTTGCGGATAAACCACATTTTTGGTATCGATCAGAAGTGCTTGGTATTAAAGACTTCGAATATAATACGTCAACAGTATTAGGTACAGTAGTTCATTACTGCGCTGATCAAGTTGCCAAACAATTACCGGTTGATACCAATATTATCACTGAGTACATAGAGTCTTTTGAAGATAAAGAAGACTACGATCCTGATGCTGTAAAACACCATTATGTTGAAATGGCTGAACACCTGGTAAATGACTATGTGCTTGAAAATGCGTTTCTCGAAACAGAGAAATTTGTTGTAGCTCCAATACGCGATGGTTACTATATTGGTGGTCAACTTGATGCTCTCCAGGGAGAAAAAGACGAGTGTATGATTGTTGATTATAAAACATACCATTCAAAGACTACCCCCAGAGCGTTTAACTCTACTTACCGTTACCAACTGCTTACTTATGCTGCAGCTTTAGTTCGATTAGGTTATACACCCACACGTATACGTTTGGTCTATGTAAATCGCCATATTGAAGGTGCAATCAGTGAAAAGACAGGTAAACAGCTAAAGTCCTATCCACCGACAGTCACAGTGCTTACCGAGACTATTACGGAAGAAGACTATGCGTTCATAAACTCTCTTTTAGAGTTGTGTGTAGACAGTGTTGAAGCCAGTAAAGCACACCCAGAATTAACTCATGTCATTTGGCATGACCAACGCCTTAAAGAGGAAAAATAATGAGCAATGTAAAACTTTTGGTAGCAGCTCTTCCGGCCATCGGTAAAACAACCCTGTTACAAAATTTAACAGACACCCTGGTAATCGCAAGAGACGGTAAAAAATACCCTTTTGCACAACCTCATATCAATGTTCCTGATTACACATCAGTCAGTGAACTTATCGATATAATCTCAAATACTGTTGAAAAGTATGAAAACAAAATGGGTGAGTTACCAAAAACAGTAGCTATTGATTCAATATCCAAAATTTTATTAGATATTGAAGGTTACTGTCTGGCAACTATTAAGTCTTTTCCTTATGGAAAAATTAATACAGAAATTAAAGAATTTGTCGATTTCATCGAAAGGGACCTGGCTGATGCTTTTAATGTTGTTCTGGTATCACATGCCTTATACAACGAAGATACTGTTGGCTACTCACTGGTTAATGCTGGTGGAAGTTATGGTAAGAAAGGTGGAATACTTTCTGAAGTTGATGAGTCTGTATTTTTGGAACTTAAAGGTAAAAACCGTGTAATTCATTACCGTAATCCAAAAATGTGTGCCAGAACTACTGTGAAAAAATTACCAGACAGTATCGATAACAAAGACTTCGACTTACAAAAACATTTAGATATGTTGCAAAGCAGACAATCTGAAGCTACTGCTTGGTCTTTAGGCTAATTTAACGTTATGTGCAATTTTCAAACTGCAAGGTTCGGGATAGTAGCTTGTTCTAGACACAGCTCCATCTAACGACGCGTAGCGACTATTCGCACATAACTATTTATTTAACGTTTTTAACCTTTTTATTTCAATATACTGTGCTCTGATCTACTGACTCTGATTGGCCATATACGTTGTTACATAACAGACAGATATTGTATCTTTGTCGGTTAAAAGCTATTTATTTAACGCCTATATTTAATGAAACGAATGTATTTTCGTTTTTGAATCTTCGATGGGAGACATCTAGAGGTAGGCTATTTATTCAAGGGGTGTACAAATAAGAAATAATAGTAAAACATTTCATGTTGGATTATTTCATTCTCTTGTAGAGGCTGTTATAGCCAGAAACAATTTTATAAAATTACATTCACTTAATAATACATTAAGTGGTATTTAATAGGGAATTTTCCCGTCAAACTAAAACAACACACTGAGTGTGTAGGAATACAGCATATATGAGCTTCTTCAAATCCTCAAAAAAAGCAGAAGATGTAAAACAAGGTGGCAGTAACCACATTACGTCGTCTGGTGTTTACCCAGTAACTTTACTTGCTCCAATCGTAAGTGTGTCCAAAGGTGGATCTACTTCGATTGATATGTTCGTTGATCATGCAGGGCAAAAACAAGTCATCTACGGCAATCTACGTATTACCAACAAAGATGGTTCTCCTAATAAAATTGGAGCCAAAATCTTTAATCAGCTGATGATCATTGCTGATGTTGAAGAAGTATCTGATCCTATTGAAATCGATCTTCCAATCGGTAAGAAAGCAGCTATTAAGACTGTAGCTGCTCTGGAAGACCTGGCTGATATTGATGTCATGATGCGTGTTCAAATGGAGTATGGCATTTACCAGGGAAATATCACCGAAAAGAAAGTTATTAAAGCTTTCTTTCGTGCTGGTGATAACGCTTCTGCAGAAGAAATTGTTAACGATGAAGAAGCTGGTTCAGCTTTCGAACGTGAATCAAAGTACCTGGATAACATCACATTCAAGGATGAAGTAACACCAGAGCAGGTTAAACAGTGGATCTCGGACAAACGTCCAAAAGGGACTGCTGGTGACTCTGCTGGTGGAGCTGATACTTCTGAAAAGAAGCCTAGCTTCGGCAAGAAACGTGCTTTCGGCAAGAAGAAAGAAAGTTAAGGAGAAGGCTGGTGTTAGACACCTTAAAAGCAACTGCTGTGACTATATCAGTAGTTTTATTTTTAGGTACTCTTACCTTTCTTGTACCTATATTGATTCTAGCTGTAACAAATGCCGTAGTAGTAATTATAGTGTTTTTAATAGTTAAAGATCACATTACTTCTAAACCGTAATATGTAGGGGAGCAATCCCCTACATTTTTACTATAGCCAGCTTATTGCGGGAAGCTGAGCAGCTTCTTCCACAATATCATCAGGAAAATTGACTCTAGACCAAATATTAAACGGATTATCGTCAATAGAATCTGCCTCTCCAAATGCTTTTTCTACTGCAAGAATACTAATCATAGAAGCAGCACGTTCAGTAAAGAGACTAAATATAATTTTAAATTTTCTGAAAAAGAACTTTGTAAACATAATAGCTCCAAGATCATTAATAGTTTGAAGCTCTTTAGAAGTAACTACATCATAGTTTACAAAAGTTTCTACAACTTCTTTTAAAACCTTTTGTTTGTATTCTAGTCTAGTTTCTCTTGATTTAAACTTCTTAGGGACGTTTGATGTTCTATGCTTGTACAAAGCAAATCTAGCAATGAAATCACTTACCTGTGTAGCCCTAAGCAGTAATTTGTAAGGTCCAGTAGTTTTATCCATATATAGGTATTTATAGGAGGTAGCTACATATTCATGTAAATACTTATCAGCAAGCTCCTTTGCTCTTTCTGCTAATTTTGCTTTACCACTATATATATCCTCTTCTAAATTAATATCTTCTATGATATTTTGAAAAATGCCTTCATCAATTAATTCTGCTACTGGATTGTTGTCTACACTGTCTTGTAACCTACTTAGCTTAAGTTCTAACTTTTTACGTTTATTTGCAGATAACTTGATATTACTTTGTAATTCTCTTTCTGTAATATCTCTTTCAGACAAATCTTTCTGATAGTTTTCCAACTCTACTAGTGCTTCTGCCTGGTATGTTGCTATATTTCTGGGATTTACCCCTTTAGCAAAAAGGATAAGATTATTACTGACAAAGTTAGGTAATAGAATAACACCTGTCTTTATGACAATATTCTCTTTAGCTATTTTAACTGTTGCTATCCACAACTTTTCAATATCTACATTAGGTGCTTTAGGAAATAGTGTATTGCCTAAAAGCCATGTTAGTGTTTTATTGACACTTCTAATTGTACCTCCAACAAAATTTTTCTTATCTGTAAATTTCATTTTTCTGAAACCGAATATCAGATTTAAGAATTCCTCCCTAATATAAACATCTTCATTTTCACCCCAAATACTTTTAATAGCCTTTTTCATTTCTAGAGGCATAAGTTTATACATTTCTGCTATTTCAGGATCTGAAGAAGTTTCAGTAAAATTCACATATTCACGTAATTGCGTACTTTTGTTTTGCTCAAATTCTTTTTTAGCTTCTATTAATACTTTTTTGTTTATTTCTGTAGAGCCTGTTTTATCCACAATACTTCCAAACATACGTCCTAATACATGATCAAATCTGTTATCCCGGTTGAGCAAACTGTCTTTATTGTGTTCAGACATTAAGTAACGTAGATTAACTGCATTACCGTGCTCAGACACAATAGGCTGCAACTTTACTGTTTCTGTTGGTTTAACACGCTGAGAAAGCTGCCTATAAGCCTTTAAACGTTTTTCTGCTATTACTCCAGCAGTTTTAATTTTAGCATCTCTATAGCTCATTTCAGGGTCCATAGCCTGGTAGATATCCTGCAATGCTTCACCTTGATGTTTTTTAGCTGTAAGAGAAACAATAGCTTTAACCCAGGTAGCGTCACCTCCATTAGGATTTACCATTAACCATCTTTTTTCTGATTTATCAGAGATATCCATCGTAAGAGGTTTTTTATCCGCAGCAGCATAGGTGTAACCTTCAGAAATTAGTATGTCTATCTGGTCAGCAGTTGCTGTTCTTACATCTACTCTGGGATCAAATGTTTCTTTAGAGTATCCTTTTTCTGTTTGCATTTTATTATTGTGAAACAGTTTTTCTAAAGACATTTCTTTATTTAACTTGTGCAAAGAAAATAACTTAGCTATTCCATTATCTAAACCATCAGCAGCATTTTCCCTCTTATATACAGCATGGGCTAAATTTCGATAATCTTGTTTACTGTGTTTAATACCATACAAGGAAGCCAGTTCATCAATAAGTTTAGTAGCCCTATTCAAGTCACCAGATACTTCAATACCTAATCCCGCTGCATTAGCGATTGCGTAAGCATTATTTAATTGCCAGTCTACGGTATTGCTAGTAGCCATTTTTGAGCCTAAACCTTCTGCCTGGTTTATATAAAGCAAACCATTAGCTTTATATTCTTTTCTAATTTGTTTTTCTAAAGAAGTAATTAAAAGGTCCAAAGAGCTATCTGAGCTTAGAAGCCCCAGTAGATTATCGGGCGTATATTTGTCTCTTTCAGCAGTATCCAACAAAGACACTAAATCCAGCTTTATAAATATTTTATAAAGAGCTTCACTTTCTTCTGTAGTAACTTCTGTATGAAAACCTTTACGAATATGTTTAATTACGTTTGTAGCTTCACGCATACGTGCTTGGTCTACAATATGCTTAGAAGCTCGAAGCAAAGAATGCCATACAGCGTTATTTCCTTTTTGCTGCTGTATTTCTCTCACTAATTTAACAAAGAAATTTCTTTCTGTTATTCCTATATTGCGACTAACTTGTTTGATAACAGAACCTAATTCAGCATATATTTTAGAATCTAATAATCCTGCCAAAGTATGAAGTACTCTACCCGGAATACGTTTAGGCTTATCTTTCCTAGCATACTTAGCTGCAGGTGCAAATATCCAAGCATGAATTTTATCTACCGTTATCTGATTAGCAGAATCAAGTACATTAAACATCCTAAAAATACTGCGCTTTTGTTTTTCACTAGCAGTTAAGGCTTGATCTAACATTTTTCTTAAAGCTTTATCTGCAGTAAGATTTTCAATACCCCGTAGCTTATTAGCTGCATATTTAAGTGCGTCTTTATACCATTGCACTAAACGTTCCCATAAACTACCTTCACGCTTAGTTCTATTTCTTACTGTTAATGTAGATAATTTAGCTGCAAATCTTTCATTAGATAATCCATAAGCTACAAATTCATGCAAATAAGGATTTACAGTACGACCAGAAACAGGATCTTTATAACTACGACTATTATTAAACAAATACTCATAAGTCTCTTTAGCTGTTCGTACTTCATCTGCTGTAAAATCTTTACCTTTAGGAAGAAAATCTCTCCAAGTAGTATTTTTCTCAGCAAGTGCAAATATTTGTTTTAAACCTCTACGTAAACCGGAATTTGTATCTACTGCGTACTCAGTTACGGCATGTATAAGTTCGTGCACATACGTTTCTTGTGCAGACATCTTTACGTTGTTTTTATTGCCTGTTACTGAACCTAATACATGAATATCTTGAGTACCATCTGTAAAGGTACGCTGAGCACCTATTGTAGTGTCTCCGCTTTCACCCACTTTAATATCGATATCATGTTGTAACTTGATAAAGTTATCTAACAGTTCCTGTAAGGTAGCTGTATGTGCTGTAGATTCTTTTTCTACTCCTACATCTTCAAGCTTACTGAAGATAGTTTGAATAGTAGTAGCATCTATAACTCCTGAAAATAAAGAGGTAAAATTTTCAAAATCTATGCTTCTTCCGATAGAACCTTTAAAGCTTTCTATTTCTTTAAAAACAGCCGCTATTGGCCCATCAGAAGAATCTAAAGGCTTAACATTTTTAGTTTCTAAAATGTACACAGATTCTGAATCATGATATGCAGAATGGTTAACAGCTATATGAGAATGATCTTTTAATAAGCTCTCCCTGGCTGCTTTAACTTCTGTATGCAATTCTTTTAATTCTGCTATTTCTTGAATTAAGTTAAAGGCAATTCTTTTACCTTTGTCATTTTTGCTGTACAAGTTTTCTGACAAATGAGTAGAAATTTGACTACGTTCTTCTTCAGGTAGTGCTCTAACACTTTCGATAACATTATTAAGACTATCTGATACTTCCTGCATTAAGTCATATGAAGTAACTACATCTATAAAAGATTTATTATAGACACCTGTACCTTTAGCTACATCAGCTAAAGAGTACACTGCTGCATCGTGTACATTTAATGCTGCAAAAGCAGATAAAACAGCTTGCTGTATAACAGAGTCAATATTGTGAATATTAGTAACTGTTCCAGCTACTCCCGGGTCAAGGAACTTATAAGATTTTGCATAACTAGTGATACTGGAAGTACCTTCTTCTCGTGCAGTATTCCTTAAAGGTCTACTAAAACTTATCTGTACTTGGTATGCTTTGATATAGTTTCTTCTTAAACCTCCCTTTATGGCTATTATTCCGTCATCTAAGCCTTTAGAAAGTGGTCCTTTGACAATGGGCATAAACTTTCTTAAAGTGTCTAAGAGGGCTTCAGTCTCCTCTAATGACGGTATTCTACCAAGTTCCTCTTTTTTAGCTTCTAAAGCAATTTCAAATTTTTTGTTAAACGTATAAAACATAATTTGAAAAGCTTTATTAATTTTCTCTCTATATTTTATAAAGTTACCAAGTCTGTCTTCTAGAGACATGGTAAGAGCTTCACCATGAACTTCTAATACTGACTTTATAAAAGTATCCTGCTGTTTGTGTGTAAGTACAAAATCTTTATCCAGCTTCTGATCTATAGGTATAATTTCTTTTATAAGTGTCTCTAACGCATTCCCTAATACCATTAGTTCTGCATCTTCTGCTTTGGCTATTTTGGAATAAAACTGGTTCAGTACTGCGTATGCAAAATTTTCTTTAGCTTTTTTTAGCGCAGATCCATAATTGGTGACCATTAAAGGATCTTTACTAAATTCACGTCCTATATCAGATATAAGATTTCCTTCTTTTATGAATGAACCAATAATGTTTCTAGTAGCAATCGATATGGCTTTTGCGTTGTTTTTGTTCTTGTTAGCCATATCAGATATAACTTTCTGCCATTTAGCTGTAAGTTTCTGATACAAGTCCATAGAATTAGGCAAAGCAGCATGAGAAGGATAATCAGTAGTTACATTGTCTAAAAATACTCCACCAGAAGCCAGGTCTTCTACACCGTCTAATAGTGATAACATATTACCAATCATCACTCCGCTGGTAACAGCATCTGTTTCAATACCCAAGGTAGTTAAGAAAGGCTTATCAGGAGAATACTTAGTTAAAGCCAATAATGCTTCAAATGTATGCATTTTTTCTCCACCTAACTTAACAGCTTCTTGTATAGCTATTATGTCTTCTGGGGTCCTGTCGTTAACATTTTTCTTTAATGCATTAACAGCATCCTTTGTAGCTGCAAGAATACTTTTAAATTCTTTCAAACTATCAAGAAAATGATGTTTATCTATTCCATAACCAAATGCTTGAGCTACTGCTAGTTGAAATGTCCTATTTAGCTTAAGACCTTCTACAGATACCAGGTGACTTTTTAAACCAATCATGTGCCTGATTAGCTTGTCTTGAATAGGGTCAATAGTATTATTGTCTATAAACAGTCTTCCACCCCGGGATACAAAATACTTCATGTAGAAAGATTGTTGAGGTTTACGTAACTTCCCAATAAATTCTTTAATATTGTCCAGACTACGATCAATTCTGTTATTAACAGCTTGTAAACTTTTACGTTGAGTTACATGCGCATTTTCTATGTCAGTATTTCTTCCTGTGACAATAGCTTGTGTTGCTTCATCCAGCTCAAAGAATTTATTTACAGTACTATTTCTAACAGTCCACTTATCCTGTTGTATATTTCTAATAGTGTTACCGGTTCTTTCTGGTGTCTGTTGACGAGTACCTCTCATAAACTTAGGAGTATGTGTAGAAGGTTTACTCCCGGGAAATACTTTATAGTTTTCTAGATTAAGAAGTTCAGGAACAGCTTCAGTAGCTTTTCTTATTTCAGATAAGGTTTCAATATTTTCCTGACTAACTATTTTTACAAAAAGAGTATCTTTACCAACTGTCTGCTGTGATTCGCTGATAGTTCCTGTATCTGAAGGAAAGTCTGTAGCAGGTACAGCGGTTTGTTGCAGCGTTCCTCTGTCTATCATATAAGCTACAGCCAGTGCTCCTAATGCTACTTTTAACCGAGGTGCTACAGAACCATCGACATCAGATACTTTAGCTTTAAATCCAAGCATACTAAATATCTCAGAACCTAAGCTGTCTATGACACTAGACTGTACAGCTCCTATATCAGTAAATTTTTCTTCGTGTTTTGGTTTTACCCATTCACTAGTATTTCTACCAAATATTCTATTTATGTCTTCCCAGGTGTTTGTAAACGTACCGGTAGCTTGAGTAGCTAACCAATTAGTAATAGCGATACCAGTAGCTTCAATAACCATAGGATCTACTGTGTAACCGCCTGTTTCTGCTTTCTGCAGTAAATATTGATACATATCCGTATACTCATCCAGTACAGCTCTATTACCTATAGCTTTACCTTTTGTGAAGTTACCGAATCTACTGTCTGTCATGTATGGGAGAATAGGTGCGTTATCTTTATCTCCATGTACAAAAGAATTAAACCCTTCGGTATTTCTTTTAATATACTCAACAAATTGTTTATCTTCTTTGGAGTATTTTGAGTAGGCAATAGCGCCTTCTTTAGTGTTGTTGAGATAATCAGACAAGGATTTAGAATTGTGAAACAGTACGTTCAGTTTCTTTGAGCTGGTCTCTATGAAATCAGATAACCTTCTAAGTCCTCCAATTAGTATTGAGTTGTTCAGAATATTCTCTGCTGCAGTAGCTGATATTCTCTCAATAATTTTTTGGTTCTTTAGTTCAATTTCCCTGCTAGGAGGCTGTATAACATACTCTTCTTTAAGAGCTGTTTTGCCGTAAGCATCTAACAGCAAGGTTTGCCTGGTTTTAAGGTTGATCTGAATAAGGTCATGAACAGCTTTACGCTTCTCTTCTTTAGAAGCTTCAGGATCGCTTATAATGTTAAACCCTTTTCTGTTGCCTTTAGGTAATCTACTGTTATCTAATGACAACGTAATTACATTATGCTCTTTAAGAATTTTTTCTACATTACACGCCATTACAGAATACCTGATTTTAGTAGAAGAGATACTATGCTAAGTAGCTCTTCATCTTCTTGTTGAAGGTTCTGAGTATACTCTATTTTTTTGTCTAGTGGCTGATTACGCTGCAGTACAGCTCTTTCAGCGCCTGGTCCAGAAGATACTTTTACTTTAGGAAGAACTTTTTCTATTATCTCTTCAAAAGAATCAAATAAGAAACTGTCCGTACTAAAAGATTTTGTACTGAAAGATTTGGAAGAAAACATTATTCATTAATACTCCTAAACAGATCCGTATCTCCACTTCCTCCTACTATTTCCGTATCATTCATAGACTTAGCATTAGCATTAACTTCACCTGTAATGGTGTAGTTTAACCCACTTGTTTTACTTTCTACTGCTGTCAGCTGTGCTTGCTCACTAGCGGTTAAAGCACTTCCACCAGTAGTTACAACAAACACTTGAGACTTCCAGTTGATCTGTACGCCATATCCTGATGTAGAAGGGTCTTTAACCGGGTAGGCACTATCCGCTCTGTAGATGCGAGCTGAGTCTGTTTGTTTAACAGTGTAAGTCACACCTGTAGGAGAGTTAAAGTAAATATCAACTACACTATTATTTATTAAATAATTGCCTGTATCATTAGCCGTTATTCCGTTCCAGAAGCCTGTAATACCTATCGCATCAGTTAATGTATAACAGTAAAAAGCATAAAACTGAGCTGCAATAAAATCGGTATCTGTAGCAATCTCTATCTCATCTCCAGCGTAATCAGCTGTAAACACAGTTACTGCACTGCCATCTACTGAATTAATAGCGTAAATAGTATCTGCACTTATAAAGTTACTGCCATCAGCAGTAATACCATCTGTACTTGCAGTAACAATAGTTTCACCGTACTCAAACGATGTACCTGCATCTAAATGTGCAAATCGGATACGTATTGAATCACCAGAAGAAGCGTAATCCACATGACCATTCGTGTACGAAGTGGAATAACCTGTACCTGTCGGATCACCGCTATAAATAACTTTATCTGTAGTTACATTGTATACGTGCAGCCTAGTATCACCACCTATACCATCAGGCAGGTTTGTAATAGATATATTTGCCAGCACTGGTTTAACGTAGTAAGTTCCATCATCTGCTTGGAACCGTGTAAAATCTGGGTGATCAGCACTACTTCTCGAAACATAAAATCCGACCAAAGTAGGTGTATTACCTTCTTCATATCCGTACTCAGTTTCTACAGCAGAAGCGTTATAAATAACCATATCAGGGAGTTCGAAGTACCTTAACCCGGTACCACCAGCTATCACAGTGTTAGGGTTATTAGCGGCATTATAATTAAGTTGGTCTGCTATATCTGTACCACTGTTAGTACCACCATCAACTATCTCATATGCAAACACTTTACCACCAACGGTACCGCCAGTTACTAGTGTTATGTCGACTGTAATACCTGGATCTGTACCAGCATAGTCATGACTCTCGTTAGCTAACCCTACTTGGTATAAGGTAGATCTCAATGCAGAATCACCACTGGCTGTTAGAATATCGATTCTACCTTGCTTACTACCTGCAAGAAATGATTTAATCAGCAAATAGTTTGAGGTATCTGTTGTAGCCACTCCGTCATGATCTGGATCAGACCAATACTGAAAAGCTTCGTTAACCACATTACTAGTCAGTGCTACTGCCGTAGATGCCCCCGAATCAATTTGTCTGTAGTGCGTAGTAGAATCAGTAATTACTCCAACGGTTTTAACAGCACACCATTTCTCTATGGGATTAGCTGAGTCAGCAGCAGCGTATACCTCACTGCCAGTACCTTTCCATGTGCTCATGTCTGAGCAGGTCATGCCACCAATTAAGTCAATACGAACTAAACCACCGATAACATCCATCAGTAGAGGGGTGTTGTAGTAACTTGAATTAGTACGGATAGCATCAGCTAATGAAGATCTTACATCCAGAGCTTCCTGATCAGCGGATATAGACAATACCTTAGTCGTTCTGTTGTATGTATAGTCGGTAGTTATTACTAAACCGTGGGAGGAATTATAAGCCTCATCATAATCAAGTGTAATATCATAGTCACCGTTGTAAGGAACTACGTCTTGTCTATTTACTGGTACATAACCTTGCTTAAGTACTTCAATATCCATAGGATCATCATCTGGATATGTGTAGCTTAAAGTTACCCCGGTTGTACTACCAACTATCGTTTGAGAGTCATCTTCAAAATAGCGAATTAATGCCGTTACATCTGAATTGATAACAAGTGATACTGTTGGAGTAACGACTGTTAGTGTTCCTGTACTCGAATTATTAACAGTTAATGCATTGGCAGATTGAATACTAAAATCTGTTGTTCCCGTGTACTCAATATCGTAAGTGTTGCCATATACTGTTAGATTTGGATCAGACCAAGAACCTGTTTGATCGCCCGTTATCCTTATGGCGGGTGCATTTGTATTATCCTTAAAAATAGCATCTGTTACCACATCATCAAACATCGTTTCGCTGGTAATGTCCGCTATGGATGCGGTTTCACCTGTAACTACATTGGATATCGTAGCCCCGCTTAATGATGCACTGTTGTGTACAAGAGCCTTACACGACGATACATTAGCACCGGTAATATTTACTCCTGATTTCCATTCAACAGTACGACCTACAAAATTACATCCTGTAAATATATAAGTGGCAGATAAGCTAGAAGCTGCATCTACCGTAAAGTATTGAAACGTATCTGAAGCTACTATTGAGTTAGCAAAGTTGTAAGAGTCAGCCGCTGATGCTTTTATTGTTAAAGCAATATCTTGATCACCTACATTCCATTGATGCTTATTTTCATGTTTTAAGATATAAGCAGAAGGAGTTTCTAAGCTTGAGGCAGCAGCATAGAAGTGAGTTTCATTAACACCATCCCCAAGCTGAACACCAAACTTCTTTAAATACTGCCCTGTCCCTTGTAACTGTACATACTTGTTTCCTTGATTTGGTGAAAACTTATTGTTTAGTTCCTGTAAAGTAACGGGAGCACTAACACCTCCACCGACTATAATAGCTTTCTGGATAGAATATACATTAGATATTCTAAAATATTGAGGGTTACTATTGTTTGGGGCTCTATGAAATAGGAAGCTTATTTTAGTAATGTCTGTGTAGTCAACAGTTCCGCTGCTATCTAATATAGTTCCAGTAGCAGGGGATATAATAAAAGTGTCTTTAGTTGTATGGATAGCATTATCTCTATTAGCTGCTTGAAAGGCATTCCAGTTGCCAGAGCTGTCACCAAATACAATTACAAAACCTTTATCACCAAAAAAATCAGTTGGTTGCTCATTAATATATTGAAAAGCTAGTACCTTACCAGTAAAATCTTTTGCTGTAAAAACACTTGTAAACCCTACAAACTCACCCGCAGCAGCTAAAGGGTCGTAAGTTGTGGTACACTCCAATGACTCTGCCCCTGCTAGTATATGGTGCTTGTAGCCTGATGTATTAATACCGTCTATTGTAGCTGCAATAGAATCATCTGAATCAAAAAACAAACACTTACCTAACGTGTAGGACGATATATTAGCTGTAAAGTTTAAAGTAGGCTCATTTTCATATTTCTTAACGTAGAAAGTATCGCCAACTAAACCAGAAACAACGTAAGTCTTACCTGCGCCAAAACCGACACCCCCACCGCTATCTGGAGTTACAGGACATATATAATCCCCATCAGTTAAACCATGTCCTGGGGAAACGCTTACAAGATCTGTAGAACTGCTTGCAGTGTAAGAAACTAAAGAAGTTACTCTATCAGAAAAATCAAAAACATCTGCTACTAAATTACCTATTATAAGAGTCTCGTCTGTAGCCTGGGTTACTCTTGGCTGCGCTATCCCGCTAGAGGCATTTTTTATAGACAATACAGATTTAGTTCCTTGATTCGGTGAGTATATACCTATCGAAGGAGTTACTCCTGCTACAGACATTACATCATAGCCCACCCAGACACTGTGGGTTGAGTTAAGGTTATTAGCGGTTACAAGTTGTGTTACGTCTTCAATAGGTGGTAGTAGGACGCCTGTAGTATTATAAGCTGTTCCGTGATATAGCACCAACTGATCACTGCCATTACTAGACCCATCCACTGTTAGTAGAGGTTCTAAAGCTCCGCCAGGGCTACTATAGGTTCCACCAGAATAAACATGCGGAGTTGCTGTTGTGTCAGCATCTCTGACTACGATTATAATAACTGTCCAATACGCAGTAGTATTGCCGGTAAAGGTAACTAAAGTTCCTGCCTCTGTACCAGCACTGACTTTATAACTCCATTGCGCTTTACCATTGCTCTGAGAGAGCATTGTTCCCTCTAAAGACCATCCTGATGGCTGCGTGAAAACAGTTGACCCTGTTGACACCCTCTTAGTCATTAAGGCATAGATAACATCCCCTGATACTATATCATCAGGTAAAGTAACATTAAAACTTCCTGTTGCAGTTGAAGAATAGTAAGTGGAGTTACTTATTATATAAGCCATTACAGCAACTCAGTCCCAGCAGCTAAAAAGAAAGGACTCACTATGGAAGTCTCGTAGGTCGTGGCATAGTTTGGACAATTTGCATTAACAAACTATTGTTAACATCTAATTTTTTATTGACTACTTCATCCAGTTTTTTAATAGTTCTGTTCAGGCTATTTTTATCTGCATCATGGAGTTTTTGTATTTCCCTAAGTCTGCTGTGTATATTTGAAAAAGTTAATTTAACAGTTTCTTTGCTGATTTTGCTTTTATTACTAAGTTCAACTGCATCTACTCTATAAAACATTACAGATATGCCTACAACCATTGGCAGTACAAATCCTACTATTGCTACAGCAAGTGTTCCATATTTCTGCAACCATGTAGGTTCTCTCTTAGCTTCTTCGTGCATAGTATGTATCTCAGCTTGAAGTTCACTAATAATATCCATGTTCTCTCTGCGATTAGTGTTGTCATGGTCATCTGGATTATAGTTCATTTTTTTAATGCATCCGCTATCTTAGGAGTAATTTTTTCAATACTTCTACCGGCTACATAACCACCTAAACCGAGTTGTAATAGTGTCCATGCCTCTTCAGCAAGTGGGGTAGGTAAAAAACCTAACGAGTCTAAAACAACTAACACAAGAAATGTTAACATTGTTATAGGTCGCCAACTGCTTTGTATCCATGAACTACCTTGAGCTTCAGCTACTATAATATCTGATTGACTCTTTAATAATTGCTGTTCGTACTCCATAGTTTTTTCAAATACGGAGAACTGTAATTTATAAAATTCTAATCTTAGTGATTCTCTTTCTTCATCAGAAGTATGGATATCATCTATAAGTTTTGCTACAGGAGTTATAGCAGCTTGTAAGAATTTAAAGATACTCATAATAGATAATCCTCTGGAAGTATATAATTAATCATTAACGAATAAACTCTAGTTCAGAAATTAAATTATATTGATCTCTTATAACTTTGATTCCTGTAACTTCTTGTTTATCTTTATTCTGTTTCATAAGAACACCCAGAGCTTTAAGCAGTAGATCTTTATTAAATTCGTTACTTTTAGTAACAGTTGTCTGAATTGTTTTAGCTGTATTGATATTATCAACTAAAGTTTTCTGCATAGTAGCAGAAAGCTTGTCTGTATCAACAGTTACATTTACTTCAACAGGTTTACTATTAGTTAAAAGTTCCTCTAAAGGTACTCCTGCATCTAACAATTCTTCTATAGATAATTTAGATTTAGACACAACCTTCCTCAACCATCTGTTTTAAAGCTCTTAATATATTATCACTTTTTACAATAAGAGTACTATACCGGGTCTTACTAATACCTGCAAAAGCAGATAGTTTAGCGTCCTTTTTATAGACAGAAGGATTTGGAATAACAAACTTACTAGTATCTATTTGACTTAACTCATCTACAAATTTAGAAACTACTGGCGGTTTAGTATTAGTAAGCAGTTTCAGTTCCTGCAGGGCATAACGGTGTGCACCAGCTTCTAGTTTAATAGCACTATCAGCTAAATATTTGTTACTAGCATCTTCAAGATTAAAGCTTTTTGCAATAGCTTGTGATGTAACAGAAAGATACTTTTCTGTTAAGTTTTTCTGTTTAGTGTGTCCAACTTCGTGTGCAACAATAAACTCTAATAGTGTTTCAATCGGTAAAGCATTTAGGATACCTGGTAAATTGATATTAAATTTGTCTAGTAAATACTGTGTGGTTACATTCTTCTGTCTACTGACTAAAGAATCTGTTTTACCGGTTATATGTGCAATAACTTCAGCTTTTGTAATTCCTTTGCGTAACGTTATTTTTCCATTAGTTGTTACCGCTAATGAACCATTATCATCAATTTTTTCAGTAAGTGTAACTTCTACTTCTTTATCACCAACACGAACAGTACTTTTTTCTCCTGCAGGTTTAGTTATAACTTTTTCTTTTTCCCTTTTAGTTTTTGAAGTATCTCCGACTATCTCATTAACTGTTTTACCTACTCCAAGTTCTAGCTTATTGCCGACCATAACTAATTTGTCAGTAGGTCTAGAGGTGGCTACATATAAAGATCTTAAAGTGTCTACCCATACCGGTGAACCCGTAGTTCCTGTTATGTTGCTGTAATCTACGTATACAGTTTTATATGTACTGCCTTGTGCCTTATGTGTATTAATTATGTAAGCTGGCCCTAATCCTTCAGTCAGTCCCCTAATTATACTATCTGCTATTCCTGGATACCTTTTCTGGTTAGCGGAGAACTGCTTTATTAAAGCTTTCTTAGTATTCTTATTTCCTATAATAATATCATAATTCTTACTGTCAATTGAAACAGGAAGCAAATCTACTGGTATGCCTATATAAGTACCGCTGCCTACCGTTTTTGGTATATCTATATAAGTTTGTCTTGTTTCCCCTGTAACAACTACTTCATCCCCGTTGTGCAAAGAAGTAGCAGATACTTCTCCATTTTTATAAGTAGACGCAATAGCACCAATCATTAAATGCTCGTCTACCAGAAAAGGATATTTTTCTACATCGGCAGCATGTGGGTCATTCGGAAACAGTTTTGCCCGTATTCTGGCTCTTATGTTTTTACTACTTTGATGTGCAGCATTATTATAATTAATCCATTTTACATTGAATTGGTCTTCTAGGTGTTCTTCAACAAATTCATCTATTATTGGATTAATATGTCCTGATTTATACAGAACCGTACCTTGTGCAGTTTTGCTGTCTTTACCGTCAAAAATAATATTAGGGTTTCTTTTACCCCTTATAAATTTAGCTCCTTCACGGATAGTAGAATATACATATTCAACAGCATCTGCCAAGATGTCTGTTACTTGCAGTATAGGTGAGTCACCTTGTTGTCTCATACGCTGGTACAAAGACGCAGTATTTGAAGAATCTACATCTGCGCTTAATGGATTACTAAACCCGGTCAGTTTGCTGAATACAGGAGATATACCTAATTTGTTAGGATCGCCTTTCTTGTCTACTGGGGGTAACTGCACATTATCTCCCATAAAGATAATGCGTGCATGTATCTCTTCTGCCAGATCTAATAACGACTCAACAGTACTGAGCAATGTCATAGAGGCCTCATCTACCACAATTAACTTAACACCTTCAGTCCGTAGTCTTTCTACACTATTTTCGTACAACATTAAGTCTTGTTTAAAATCTTCTCCTTCTTTTTTGCTAGGTACTAATCCCAATAGAGAAGCTATAGTAGAAAAGTTACTAAATTCTTTAGCGGAATTTTTTATTACCTGTTTTGCTTTATGCGTAGGCAATGCAAACTGTACTTCACTGGCAGGTACACCCATCTCTCTTATGGCTTTACTTATTACAGTAGTTTTTCCTGTACCACCTCTGCCAGATAATATAAAAATACGGTTAGTGGTTAAGTTACTCCACCAATTTTTTAGTGAATCAATTGCTGTAGTTTGATCAGCATTTGCATAAATATCTTTATTAGGAAACAGTCTATATTTTTTAGGCGTTACTACTTCTTTAGTCCCAGTAGATTCTAGAGGAGTACTAACAGCTTTTTCTGCTTTAACTTTTGTTTCCGTCTTTTTAGGCTCAGCCTTTGTTTTTGGTTTAGCTTTATCATCTCGTTCTTTAACCCAGGCATCTATTAAAGAATTAAATTCATCTATATTCTGTGGAGTAACTTGAGATAATTGACTAGTTACATGTGCTTTAAGTTTTGGATACTTTATACCTTCAATTTTCTTTAATAAAGCATCATACTTCTTATTGTACTCAGTATCGCTAGATTCTGGCTCTTTAGAGGCTGTTTCAGCAGACTTCTCAGGTTTGGCTTGTGATTGCTTGTCTGTTTGCTCAGACGGCTTAGAAGGGGCTATATTGGCTAAAGGAGACTTATTGAAAGAAGCTTTAGCTTGAGCATCAAACAGCTCAATATGTTTATCTATTAAGGCTATTTCAGAACGTAGCTGTTTTTCAAATGCAGCTGCATGCTGTTTATACCCCTTAGGAGGATGTTCTAATTTGTATACTTGGCTATCTCTAAAAGATACCAATGCCTGCATTGTCTTAACTAATGCTTTAAAGTTCTGTGATTGTATGGCAGAAGCTACTTTTTGTTTATACTGCTTAACTCCAAGAAAGCCTTTTACAGGATCTCCTTCTACAATATCTTTATTTACTTCTCCTACACTGGTAGCTTGTTGTCTAGCTTCTTCATAAGTTTTAACTACTGTTTTATCTTCAGTAGATAAGTCGTTAAAAAATATATTCCCTTTAATGCTGCTTAAGGTTTTAGTCTCTACATCTCCACCAGCTTTAAGTGTATTAACTACTGTGGCTACTGCTGCTTCACTAACTTCGGCAGAGACATCTTTAGAGTTGTTAATAACCTCTTCTGCCTGTTTAGGTGTAAGACCAGTAGTTTCTGCAGACTTTACAGCTAATGCTATATCGGTAAGTATTTTAACTTTACTGCTTAATTCTAAAATACGATCTACATCTTTACTGCTTCCTTCTGCAGTAGCGTCAATACCTGCATTGGCTTTGTCTATCAGGTCCAATACAGAAGAGAGATTATCTTTATGTTCTTCGAAAGTAGTAAATTTAGAGGTGTCTTTTTCTATAGCTGCTTCTGCAGCAGTTATAAAATCATTGCTGGCTACAGCTTTTTCTTGACGTTTAGTTGTGCTTGTTTCTATAGCTTTATCTATTGCTTTTGATGCTTTATCAAGAGTTTTAGAAGCAGCTGTTTTAACTCCTCCAGAAATTCCAGATACTGCTTTTACTCCTCCACCTACTCCAGCACCAATAGTTGCGTTGACTGCAGGAGTTTCCAGCAATGCAGGGTCTAGTAGGCCTGTAACAGTATCACCTCTACCAGACAGTTCTGTTAAATATTCTGCTGAGTATTCTTGTACACTTTCAGCAGTACTGCCTTTACCAACATTCCCCGCTGTACCTAATAGTGTTTGTTTAGATTTAACTGCTTTCGCTACATTGCCTAACTTACCAAACAAGAACTTAGATTCGATAGTTTCAATAGCAGCTGATACGCCAGCAGCAATCATTATGTTCCGCAAATCATCACCATCAGGCTCTAATCCATTATGTGTTTTTTTATGGCGGTCTATTGATTGCTGTGCTCTATCACCGAATACGCCAGCATAGGCCATTGCAAGAGCACTACCACCCTTGGCCATTGCTGCCATAGTAGCAAACGACTGACCAAATACTTGTGGCAATGCTGCAGGGTTATTAACAATAGAGCCACCAAGTCCAATCAGCACATCTACTGCTCCACTGTTATCGCGGTAAGCCCGGGTAGCATCTTTGTGAAATTTTTCTGTAAGAAGAGGGTTATGAAATTTATCAGTAAAAGACTGTGCATGATCTCCCAAGATGTCAAAGAAATCTAACATATTTACATTCATGGCACTTTCTTCACCACCAACAGCATTAGCTATTATATTGGGAAAAGATAGTACAGAATTTAGAAGAGTTCCACCACCACTTACAAGAGAACCGGCAGTATTGACCAAGTACCCCAAGCCAGTCTGAACCGTAGCATCGTGAAGATAATAAGGAAATTCTCTTGGATTGTTTATAACAACCTGTTCATCTTCGACGTTAGACAAATCTACTGTGTTATAAGGCACGTTAGATAAGTCTAATGACCTATAAGGTACAGCACCAAGATCTATTTGTTTCTGAGTAGTTGTATCAAATAACTCATCTTGCTTTTTTGCAAGAATAGAGTCAAACAGTTGAGTATCGTCAGATAGCGTAGACATCTAATTAATCAGTTTTTAATTGTTTTTCTGCAGCATCAATTTGCTTACGCAATTCCTCACTACTTACTCTAGATGCTATATCTCTACTTTCTAAAAGAGTTGTTAACTCTAATTGTATGTTAAGTCTGTCTACCTTTTCTTTGCCTTTTAAATTGCTGTCTATAGTCTTTTTTAATTCTTCTTGTAAATTTCTTATTTTACTGTCTTCTAGCTGTCTTCTAGCTTTATTTACAGCACGAGTTAAAGGATCAACAACTTCTTCTTCTTCTTTAGGTCTCAATTCAGGGTCAAAACTGCTTCTTTCTATTGTTCCTGTTTTGTTTGCTTCAGAATTTTTCGTAGTATCACCTCTTAAACGGGCTTCTTCTACGGCTTTAGAATAAGCTTTATCCGGAGTTACCAAGAAGTCTTTTACATCTCCAATAAAGTCAGTAGTAGCTTTTGTTACTTTTTTTAGATCGTTACCAACATTTTTACTATATTCATAGGAAGTCCTAATTCTTTTTACTTCAGTTTTTACTCTGGCATTGCTTATATTATTTACATCTTTATCCGACATAAAGGATAGCAATTCTGGGTCTAAACTAATTAAATTGAACTGGTTTATGTCAGGATCAATACCTATTATCTCACCATCTTTAAAAATTAGAGGAGAATCCGCAGTATTAGCCGCTTTTATTTTATCTTTTCTTGATTTCTGTACAACAGTTATTGGTGCAGTAATTGCAGCAGGTTTTTTGTTACCTGTATCCAACAGAGAAAACGCTTTTGCTCCACCAGTAGTTTCGGGATCAGCAACAACATTATTTTGTGCCTCAACAGCTTTATCTAGAACACGGTTATAAGCTGCTCTATTAAAAGCAGTATCTCTAATAAGAGCATCTTTCTTTATTCTAGCTAATGCTTTCTTTTTATCCTGAACAGTTCTCTGTTCTGAGTTAAGAAGGTTTTGGTCAATATCTCTTTTAGCGTTAGCAGCTGTTAATAGGTTTTGCTGCAATACAGAATCTCTTGCTATACCATCTATTAACGTTATCATATCGTCTATGTTTATAGCTTTGCTGCCTGTATCAGGAGCTGTGTCGATAAGTGTACGTAAAGCATCATCAACCATCCAGGGTTGTACAGTATTATTGTTAACACCTTTCTTGTATAGACCATCTATAGTTCTTTTTAGCTTTTCTCCACTTTCAGCAAAGAAGTCCCTCCAAGAACTTATATTAGCTAATTCATCAACAGTATCTTTTACTGTAGATGCTTTCATAGACAACAATGCTTGTGCTTCAGTAGGATTATGCTTGGTTTCTCTCTCTATCCGTGCCAACTGTCTATCAGCACCTAATCTTTCGTGAGCCAATGCCTGGTCCAGTTTAACTTCTTCTGCTACATACAGAGCATTTTCTTCTGAAGTAAGAGTATTTAAACTTTTTCTGTACGCAGTATGGTCAGCAGCTAATTTTTTAGCCTGTTCATCAGAAGCATTAAATTCAGTTTTAGCTCGCTGTGTAAGACCTTTAGTGTACTCACGCTCTGTCTGTACAGGAACAAATTCAGATTGTCTTAACAGTTCACCGAATTGTGCTTCTTGCTCTGGAGTAGTGCCTTCAGCAAAGTTGATAGTTCCACTTTCATCTACACCTGCAAAGTTTGCAATAGCAGGATTATTTGCAAGAATATTTTCAACGATGGGTTTATTTTCAGCTAATCTAGTATCGTATTGTCCTTGCAGCTCTGTACCTAATAATGCTAATTGGCGTTCTTGTAACTGTGCTTGAGCTTGCTGTAATGCAGCACTGTCTAAATCAGCCTGCCTTAAGCCTTCTATATTAACATTTGTCAAGTCTTGCAGATTACCGGCTTCTCTTAGCCCGGTAGCAAATAATCCTTTTTGTTCATCCTGTAAATTAGCTTTAGCGGTTTCTGCCATAGAAGTAGCTTTAGTTAGGGCTGTATTAAACAGATCTCCAGCTTTGCTCAGATCAGGTGCTTTAAGATTGGATATACCAGTCTGCGCATAAGGTATGGAAGAAGCCATTAGACAGTACCTCTAACTCTACGATCAGCTGTTTGGTTTTTAACAATATCAGCTAGGTCACTTCTAGAAGCTCCACTCTGTACTGCTCTGGCTCTAGCCCTATCTGAAATAGCCGCATTCGCTATATTCGCTCGATTGGATAAATCAGTTTTAGCCAGACCTCTACTAAAATTAAAAGCAGCCCCTTCTAACCCATACTGCTTCAGTCCAAGTATTCCACTTCCTAAAGCACTAAAGGCTTCTAGACCAGGAATTAGTTTCCCGTCTTTGCCCAGTAGTTTAGACAGGATTCCTGAACTTTCTTTATTAGCCCCACCTAACAAGTTTGTTGGCAAATTAACAGCATTTCCCATGCTTTGGTACTGAGGTATGTTAGTAAAAGTGCTTGGATCAGCTGCATTAAAGTTAGGGAAAAGAGGTTTATACCCAGTATTTTGAGGTTGCACATTTGTAGAAGGTGCAAAGGCAAATGGTTTTGAACCAGCATATTGGTCAAGAGATCCTAACCCATTAGCAGCAAAAGGTGATTGGTATTGGTATGCTTCATTAGCCATGGTGGTTACCGTATATAGTCAAGGTTTAAGTTATTATCTACATAATTATGCAGTTGGTCAAATACAAGCTGACCGGGAGCTGTATTCAGTGTACGGGTATAGAAGTCATTAGGATCTTCATATGCGTATGTTGAAGCATTAATTGCTGCTGAAGGATTAAGCCTATTATCTGCGTTTAAGATATCTTGTGCTTCCTCTATTTCAGTTTCTAGTGCTTCTTTATCTTTTCTAAAATCCTCATACTCTTGTTCTAGCACAGAGTACTGAGATTTAGTGTATGTGTTTAAAACGCTGGAGGCAGAATTAGTAAGTCTGAGAAGTTTTTCTGCAGTACTTAATTTAGTAAGAGCCATTTTGCTTAAACTATTATAACTAACGTAAATAGCAGTAAAAGCCAAAATAACTTTTGCTAGATCATTATTGCCAAACTTGAGAAATAGTTCTGTTAATATAGCCTCAAAAGCGTATTGTTTGATTATTGCTTTTCCAAGCTCAATCAATACTTCTGAAGTTGAACCAGAAGGATCTCCAAGCAGTGCTACTACAGAAATAACTCTCAGAGTAAGCTGCAGTAAACTTAAAAATGCTCCTGTCTGGTACCATTTAAGATACTGAGAGTCTGAAGCGTATATCAGCAAATGTTTAGAGGAAGAAATAATAGTATCTCCTTCGGAAGTAAGAAGATCTACGATATCTAAATGTCTTAAAGGTATTATAAAATTTTTATGTTCTGGAGTAAGTTCCAGGCCTTCTGTAAAAGTAACTAGGTTAACGGGGTGAATCTTCCCACCAGAAACAGTTTTAACCATGTGGTAAATATATAACCCATGAATTACTATTTCCGTATAAGTAGATAGAGTGGTTTGATGCCTGATAGTCACATAGTCTAGCAGGTATTCAAGTTCTTCCTCTAAATCACCGTCAGGTACATACGTGTGTGTACCATTAATACTGAAAGTTACAGTATACGTATCACGTTCTGATACTTTGCCTTCTATTTCAGTAACTGTTACATAATTGTATATAAGATCGTAATCGAAGGTTTCTTCGTTAATCAGTAGTGTTGAAGGTGTAAACAGTACTTCATCAGCTAGTGCAGTATCAAATGTTTCTTTAGTGCCAGCTATCGACTCTAAACTACTGAAGAGCTTAAACAGTATCTCCTTTTCTTCCTGTGTATCAGAATAGATGTTTATGCCATATATTACAAAAATGTCTGAGATCTTATCAAGATCAGCAATATTAACTAATTCATTTTTGCTGTTATACTCTTTTGTTACTTGGTCAGTAAAATCATCTAGATTTATTTTTGTAGTTCTTAATAAATTTTTTGTTGTTATGTACAATTCAGAAGTTTTATCGTCATTAGTATTTTTATCGTTATACCTGATAGGTACTATAGGTATAAATTCTTCAGCAGAAGATGCTGTAGGTAATCCGTAAATATAACTACTCTTTGCGTAGTTGTAACAATTTATTAAATCTCTCTTATACCCTGTAAGAGTTTGGTATTTAATAGTATCCGTTAAATCTTCGTTGCGTGAAGAAGCTAAACGGATAGCTTCTGCTATACGGTTTTTAGGTTTTTCGTTGACAAGAGGGACAGTCTGTACAGAAGTACTAACTACTGTTTTACCACTAAAAGGCCATCCCATAACACATTTTACTCAACAGTAATTGTTACAGTATCAAAATCTGTCTGTGGGGTATCTTCATCAGACTCGATAGTAAGCCTAAATACGTAATCTCCAGGAACTATACCAATATCTGCAATAGTGGCTTGTGCTGCATCTGCGTTGATTATAGTAGGAGATGTTGCTGTATCAGGAACAGAATCTACTGTCCAGGCCCATGTAGCTATCTCTATAGACGTATCCAAGTCTGTAGGAGAAGTTGATCCTGTACCATCTAATTGTATGTAGCTGCTAACAGCTACTGTTTGATCATTACCGGCATCAGCATTGAACTTGTAAATGCTCTCTGTTATTTCAATACCTTTACGCAGTTTGATAATTAAGTCTTCTATATCATCATTTCTGGCTCCATCAGGAGCATCTATAGCGTCACCAGATACTGATTTGGATATTCCCCAGGAATCCATCATAATCTTTAATGCTTTTTGTTCAGCATCCCGGGCAAATCCGTCTGTCTGAGCTTGGTGTAAAGCTTTTTGTTTGCCTATTGTTCCAAGCACAGTATTGCCATCTACAATATCTAAAATTTGTGCTTGTTCTGTAAGGGCTCTTTGCTCCAGCAGTGCAACTTCTGCAATTCTACGTGCTTCAGAAGAGGTAACTTGTTCTACTACTCCTACATAAGCTACAGCTTGTGCTAATGCAGTTTGCATAGATCCTAAATAGACATTAGCGTAATCCTTACCCTGCAATCTACCAAGTTTAAACTGAGAATCCAGTTGAGAGTTGATACTGTCCATGAACTTATCAAAGTAACCTGTACCGTTAGGGGTACCAGTAGTTATGTCTGTAATATCAACCATCAGGATTCTCAGTATAAGTTAGTCTTTAGCAGCAATAGCTTGTTGCTGAGCTAAGTCTTTTAGTTCAGCTTTTGTAAGAGGAGGAAGTACCTCTATAACAAATTCAGGCAATAGCTTAGATTTTCTTACATCCTTACCATGCATGCCTTTTATAGTATAAAATTTACTGTATTTCTTTTCTTTTAACGCTTCGTAAACGATATTAGATACGTGCCAACCTGCTTCCCAATCCAAAGGTATGTACTCCTTATGAGTACCAAGTTTGGCAGATCCTACCGAAATAAATACGGTTTCGTCATTCTTTTTGTTAGGGTTATTGCAACTAAGCCTAATTCTTACCTGTCTATTAGTGTTTCTTTTTGTTGCTTTAGCTTGTTCGGCTGAATACTCTGCATGAGTCATCATGGAGAATGTTTTACCTGGTTGTTTGGTGAAAGGTTTAGCAGGCTCATCTCCTGCTGTACCGTCATTTAAAAAATTATTTACTCTAGTACGGAGTTTGTCTACTCCTGTATTAGGATGAAATTTAATACCCAGACTGGTAGCTCTTTTTTTAAGAGTAGTTAACTCGTCTGGAATAGTGTTTTCTGCTACTTCTGTATCATTCATTTGTATGTCCTCTGCTTAAGCAGGTTTTTGTTGGATGTATTACTTTAAATTTACTTCTTCTTTACTACAGCTTTTTTCTTTACTGTTGGTTTTACTTCAGTTTCAGCTTTTCGTTGTTTCATCTTTAAACGTAGAGATTGTTTAGTGTGTACAGTCATAATATTTTCCGGTTAGCTAATAAAGGGTAGCCCCGAAGGGCTACCGATTAGGTTAAGTGCTTACCACTCAGCTACAGACCATAGTACAGCCAAACGTTCAGGCCTAAGGATCATAGTACCGTAGTACCATTTGATTGAATAGAATCCTGTTTCGCCAAACTTATCCAGTGCGTAAGAAACATCACTTTCAGGTTTAACATGCTTGATCTTAAACTTCACAGTCTTTCCATCAGTTTGGAAACCGATAGTAGTAAAAGAACCATCACCAACTACTAGCATAGGATACGCGTTGTAGCTTAGTGAAGCACCATCTGCTGCTGATCCATAACGGAAAGAAGAAGTTTCTTCCAGGGCATCAGAAACATCAGCACCAGCACCTTGCTTATGCATCATTTCAGGTACAACAATGAAACGGAAGTTATCAATAGCACCAAACTCACCACGAGCAACATTACCTGCATCAGCATACTGAGCAACAGGAATAAATGCTTTGTTATCATGATAATCAGTCATACGCATGACAGTAGACTGCAGCTCTGAACCGATATAGATATACCGAGCAGCATTGACTACTTTGGTATCGACCATACGAGAACCCATAATAACCTTAGTCATTTTAGGTGTACGGTTATTGTCTAACTCAATTCCAAGTTTAACCAGGTCATCATAGTTAACAGTACTGTTTGTGTTACCAGCAGCAAAAGGATTAGCGGCTTCTTCACCATTAAGAGTAGCAATAGAAGTAGCTGCTCCAGCATAACGTACAACACCAGCACCGTTAATTAGATCAATCTGAAGTTGGTCTTCAGTGATTTCATTAGCAGCTTTAACTGACTCACTGGTAATATGTCCCAGTAGTTCAGCATCAGAATCAAAATCTAGAGACTCTTTAGTGTACTTGTCATGAATACCGAATTTTTCGATAGTACCTTCAATTTCAATACGCTTGTGACCAATACGGTTAACTTCTCCACCAGACTCACCTAATGCAGGAATCTTACCCTGGATAGTACCGATATCTTTACTGGAACCGTATAGGTTACCGTAAGGGGCACTAGCAGTTGCAGCGATAGCTGTCATTGCATAATCAGTACTGATAGCAGTAACCAGTTCTGCATAAGAAGCAGCAGCATCAGCAGCTACGTCAGTGATAGATGCACCAGCATAACCCTGACTAACTGCCCAGGCATTGAAATTAGCTTTAGCTTCTAAAAGAGCAGCAGCATCACTGGTAGTAGAGTCACCACGAAAATAAAAGGTTTGAGATTCAGCACCGTTAAGAGGAAGTACTGAAATATAAGCAATAGATAAAGTACCAGCAGAAGGAGCAGCACCTAAAGCATCAAGTCCTTGCTCATTCTGGTTACGATCATCCAGTACAGGAAGATAATGGAACTGTTTAATCTTCTTGCCCATATTTTTAGGCATAGCAATAACACTTGCCAGCTGACCAAAATAGGATTCTTTAGCTGCTTCTACTAACGCTTTTTTGTTGTAGTAGTCAGTACGAGTTTGTTCACCAATACTGGAGTCACTTCCGCCAGCTGGATCATTATAAATTTGTGTCATTTGGGTTCACCATAAATTAATTACATAAAGTTTCTTTCAGCCAACTTATTAAATTCTTCATCAGAAAGACTAAGTGGGTTAAAAGCGTTATTAGCCTTCTTTCTAGCAGAACTAGAAGTAGAGCTTGCAGCTTTTTTCTTTTTACTTAGTTTAGGATCTACAACCTTTTTCGTTGTGGTACTAGTTTTAGCCGGTGCAGCAGACTTACTTTGAGAAGAATTAAATCCTCCGTTAGCATTGATTGCATCACCTACCGTCTTGTACGCATCCAAGTCAGACATGCTTGATGGAAGTTGGCCCAACATACGTTGAGTTTCTACAGCAGCTGCAATTTTAGTATAAATGCCTGATTGCACATGGTCATTTAGTACTTTAATAGCTGCTGGGTTATCCAGTAACATCTGTTTACTTGTAGCATCCCACTCTTTGCTAATGATATTGAGAGTCTGAGAGTAAGAATCTGTGTCTCTAATACTTCCTAGAGTTTCATCTAATTCAACTTCTTTGTCATTTACAGTGTAGTTATTTGGGTTATAGTCTATTTTTTCGTCTGTGTCAATATCATGGACATCTAACCCGCTTTCCTTGACCAATTTAGTAAGTGCTGCAGGGTTTTTCTTATCTAAATCAATCAAGTAGTTTAATTTGCCTTCATCGAGCAAATCATTATTTTCAAGCATTTTAAGAATACGAAGATTAGGCTTCAATCCTGTCATTTTCTTATGGTAATTAGCACCCATCTGCATAAGCGTTCTGGCTTCTTCTACAGAGCTGATACTAATTTCTTTACCATTCGCTTTAAAAGGTTTTAAAAGCGCATTGTGTTGTGCTTCAAAATCAATCTGTTCAGCTTCTTCTGGTTCTTCCGAAACCTCTTCATCAACTTCTTCTGACTGCTCTTCTGTTTCAGTATCCGCAGAAACTTCTTCTTCTTCCTCAGTTTCTTCCTGAGGTTCTTCAGCTTCAGCTTTCTCTTCTACAGTTTCTGTACTTTCAATATTTTCAAGCACAGCTGTTTCAAATTCTTCATCAGACATTTCTAAAGGTTGAAAGGAAGATTCTTCAGCAGGACTTTCTTCCTGTTCCTGCTCTGCTGCTTCTTCAGTTTCAACTACGTCTTCTACAGTTTCGGTATCTTCTTCAGACATGATTATGCTCCATCACCAAGTAACACTTCTTCACGAAGTTCATCCAGAGTTTCATTATTATCCCTGATACTCTTTTTGGCAGTATTTCCTATCAATCTGACTTTATTGAAATGTTCTTTAAGGGTACCAATAGCCAACATGCAGTTATCGATGTATGCCTGATTTTCGGTAGATTGCATGTTTTCATCTGCTTTTAGGTGTACCAAACGTATAGCTTCATCATGAAAGTACCCGGTATCTACTACCAACTGGAAATCTTTTGTATGAATCATACGTTCTAAAGCATCAGCTTTATCGCTCAGTTTAGTAGCTTCAGCTAAAGTAATTTCTACTTCTTGTATTTGCTCACTAGTATTCATTTTCGTGTGTCCTCTTTAAGAGATTATTAAGTTAAGAGCTATAAGGTTGCTCGTTACCTTTACTTACGTAAATTTATATCGCAGAAGTTTCTGCTGTATCCTCTGCTAACATCTTATCAGCAGCTTTTAAATCTAAGGCTGCTTGTCTGTCATATTCTTTCTTTTCAATTTCCTGTTCTTGATCTTGGCCAGATTCTTTACGCAAGAAGTCCAGATCTTGCATATCTGCAGTACTTCCAAGCTGTCTAGCTTTAGCTTGTTCAGTAACAGTCTTAGCCTCTTTAAGTCCAACATCAACGGAGTTCTCTTGTCCTTTAGCTTGCTCATTGAATACTTGTGCTTCAAGCAAAGCTATCTCAAGTTCAGCTTTTTTCTGCTGTAACGGATCAGGAGTAGGTTGATAATTATCCAATTTTTTAGCAAGTTCTGGCATCTTACGTAATCTGGCAATATCAGCCATAATCATGTATGTCATTTCTGGATCAGTATTAGGACCAACAGTCTGCAGCATAAAAGATAACTCTTGAGCTTTCTCGTTATCAGCTTCGGCAGTAGATATAGAAAGCTTGATATCAAAATTACCAGCCAGATCGTCTCTACGTATTTCTACAAATTCTGAATTGGTTATTCTAACGATTTCTACTTCAGACAGAAATTCTGCATTCATAGATATAATCTTACGACCTATCTGAATAATGCCATCAGCTATTCTACGTAACAGGATTAAGTCCCGTTTAGCGGTAGCATCTAGAGCACTTCTTATACCTGTAGCAGTGCTTCCAAGTGAAGTACCTGTAATGCCCTGGCTAAACGCTTTAACGCCTGTAAGAGCCTCTGCTTCAGCATTTTGCATATTAAGCATGAACTGAGCTGATTGTGGGATTTCAGGGTATGTATGATTAATTATGGCGGTTCTAGGGTCTACTGTGGGATTGAACTCATAATCTTTTCCGTTTTCAAACCTGCGTTTATTAGTTACATCTAACGCATCTATACGCATACCAATTTGACCATTGGCGCTACGTCCCATGATATCAATCATACCCCTGGTAACAGCTCCGGTAATCTTCTGATGTTCTTCTAACAATGCTCCGTCAGGTTCTCCGTATAGAGAATTTTTAACAGGAAGATACTGCCTAATTACGAAAGGTAGTTTTTGATCCGGAAAAGGATTCTCTTCCATGCGTATAAGTGTTTCACCTACCCAGGTAACTACAATAGGTACAGTACTGCCTGTACCGTGAATATCGTAATACCCCCAGTACTCATAAGCTTCTAGTTTCTTTCTTGGTTCATCTTTAAAACTGAAAGACGGTTGAGGGGAAACATCTGTATCTGCAGTAGACAGAGGTGAGGCAGTTTCTGTAATAATATTGTTTAAATTGACATACTCAATACCAGATTTTTCTAACTCAGACTTAGAGGTTTCAAACCGGTAGATTATGAATTCTGCTTTATCAGGATCACCTTTAGCCGTAGGATCAATGATTACATCTTTATAGTCACAGACAACTACTGTTGGCTTATTTACCAATACTTTAGTTTCTGTTTCTATTCTTGTACCAGCTTGATTAGCTACATGAGGTATGCCTGTTTGCATAAAAACATCATGAGCTTGTCTTATATCTTCTGGAAGTTGGTTATAGTCATCCGGGGATTCAAACATTAATGCATGCAGTTCTTGTTCTTGCTGCATAGCCTGTGGATCTTCTACAGGAAAAAGTTCAAATACAGGAATTTCTGTTTCTACTTCTTCGTCAGCATAATCCCAACCAACCCTGGCTATAAAAGTACCTTCATTGACTGCTGCATGAATGTAATCATCAATAAACTTAGTTTTGTTTATTTTTGTGTTGAATTGATTATTGATTATTAAACTGTTTTGAATAGCACTTTTCTTGTCTCCAGCAGCTACAGGTTCAAGATTAAATAAATCTTCAGTACTTAAGAAAGGCTCAACTAATGCTGCACACCTCCATTCTGACTGCTTACGAATAAGTTTTGGCTGTATGGAAGAATGTCCTTTAATCTTTTTAGGCTTGGCAGCACCTGTTACATTAAGATTGTCCAGCCAGGCATCTATCTTCAGCGTATAGTGCTGATGATCAGGGTATGCTTCCGTAAGTTCGCTTTTAAGATCTAACAGAGTTGGCTCGTTAACCCATTCGGTGAGCTTTTTTCTTGCAAACTCATCTGTTTTATTAGTTTCATCTGTCACAAACTTAATCCTCTATTAGGTAACCATCAAAGTCACTGGCTATACTTGTATCGTTGTCTGATACATTTTCTACTGTTACTTTTAAATCTGTTCTAGCAGAGAAAACCATAAAACCGTTGTTCTCAAATTTGTAAGGAAACCCAGTAGCTATATCAATAACCCTGTTAGATACAAATACTGTAGAACCATATTCTCTAGATCTTACAGTAGCTGTTCCTGATCCTGGTGAACCACTAGTTCTTATAAGAGATATATTACCTCGTTTGACATACAAAGTACTGCCAGCAGGTACTGTATACGCCATTATACTTGTAGCATTAAACCCTATGGGCATTAGAGCAAAAATATTAGTTGTAGTTGTAGTATGCCTTAACGTAATTTCTCCTGCATTTGCTTCTCCACTACCCACATCAGATACCCATACACGACTGCATCTGCTGTATGTTTGTGCTCCTAAAGATACCGGGGTAGTTCCATTAAGAGCTACCGTGATATCAGGCATAAGTACACCATTTTCGTCTAGTAAATTCCGTACAACAACCTCTCTTGCACCTGTACCTACACTTGTATCAGTAGCATCAGAAGAGAATATTTCCATAGTTTCAGCAGCACCTGTAGGAAAGCCGGAGTAAACAGCATCTCCGTTCCATAAGTCTTTAGGGAAAGTATCTACTGTATCGATATTAGTTAACCTACCG
>Ga0233435_1000699_pt1 | contig 36944 bp, 36 predicted proteins | sample SI_122_August201_3_FD_182735 | JGI IMG/M metagenome (GOLD analysis project Ga0233435, IMG submission 182735) | Seawater microbial communities from Saanich Inlet, British Columbia, Canada - SI_122_August2016_135_MG | ecosystem: Environmental > Aquatic > Marine > Inlet | place: Canada: British...
TCATGAAGAGATTGCTTTTAGAAAAAATTGGATAACTTCATCAGATTTAGAGAGACTGGCAGAGCCTCTAGCAAAAAATCAGTATGGCCAATATCTTTTTAGAATAATAAAAGTAAAATGAAATTAACCTCGTTAAGTATTCCCGACTTAAAAGTTATTGAACCTCAAATATTTAATGATGACAGGGGGTATTTTTTTGAATCTTTTAATCAAGAAAAATTTAATAAGTTGCTAGATTTAGATTATAAATTTGTTCAAGACAATCAATCAATGTCCACCAGGGGTGTTATAAGAGGTCTTCATTATCAGAGGGAGCCTTTTTCACAAGGAAAACTAGTTAGGGTATTGAGTGGTGAAGTTTATGATGTAGCATTAGATATTAGAAAAAATTCTCAAAATTTTGGACAATGGCAAGGCATTTATCTAAGTGAAAAAAATAAAAAACAGCTATGGATACCGCCAGGTTTTGCTCATGGATTTGTTGTAACAAGTGACGAAGCTGTTTTAGCTTATAAGGTTACCAAATACTTTAGCAAAAAACATGAAGGGGTAATAAAATATGACGATGATTTTTTATCGATTACATGGCCGGAAAACAAATTTAAGAAAATATCTAGTAAAGACAGTCTGGGAATATCTTTCGAAAAATTTAAAACCTTATAAAGAAAAAAATTTATGCATAAATATAAAATCATAGTTGTTGGATGTGGCTATGTTGGTCTCAGCAATGCTGTTTTACTGGCAAGGAAAAATGAAGTTCATGCATTTGATATTGATAATGAACGTATTGAATTATTAAAAGAAAAAAAATCACCCATTCATGACGAGCTTCTTTCAAATTTTTTGCAAACCAAACAATTAAGTCTGAAATTTTCTATGGCAAAGAACGCAAACTACATAGATAGTGATTATGTAATAATTTCAACTCCAACAAATTATGACGAGAGAGCAAATTTCTTTGATACAAAATCAGTTGAAAATATAATAAAAGATGTAATAAGTCAAAATAATAAAGTAAGAATTATCATAAAATCGACAGTACCTGTTGGCTTCACAGAGAAGATGAAAAAAAAATTTAAGTATAAAAAAATTACCTTTTCTCCGGAGTTTTTAAGGGAGGGACGAGCTTTGGAAGATAATTTGCATCCATCTAGAATTGTCATTGGAGATAACAGTAAGGATAGTAAAATTTTTGCTGAGCTCTTAAAAGATGCCGCTGATAAGAAAAATATTCCAATTTTTTATATGACATCAACAGAAGCTGAGGCGTCAAAACTTTTTGCAAATGCATATTTGGCAATGCGCGTTGTTTTTTTTAATGAGCTTGACTCATATGCTTATACGCATCAGTTAAACACTAAAAATATTATTGATTCAATTTCTGCAGATCCAAGAATTGCAGAGGGTTATAATAATCCTTCATTTGGCTATGGAGGTTACTGCCTTCCGAAAGACGTCAAACAGCTTCAAGCAAACTATGCTGATGTTCCAAATGCTTTGATAAATTCTCTTGATGAGGCAAATAGCAAACGTAAAGATTTTATTGCTGCAACAATTATTAAAAAAAATCCAAAGGTAGTAGGTATTTTTCGCTTAATAATGAAGTCTGGCTCTGACAATTTTAGAGAATCTGCAATTCAAGACGTTATGAAGACAATTAAAGCTAAAGGAATTAGGATAGTAATTTATGAGCCTATGTTTAAAGCTGCTGATTTCTTTGATTTAGAAATTATTAAGGATTTGTATACATTTAAAAAAGTAAGTGATGTAGTTATTTCAAATAGAATGGATCACGAGCTTTTGGACATAGAACATAAAGTTTATACTAGAGATATCTTTAATACAGATTAAAAAAAATGTTTTCAATGAGTTTATATGAATAAAAAACCCGAAAAAATAATCCCAGTTATATTATCAGGAGGTTCGGGTACAAGGTTATGGCCACTATCAAGACAAACCTTTCCTAAGCAGTTTGTTAATTTACCCGGAGAAAATAAAAGCTTTTTTCAAAAATCAATTTCAAGGTTTGAAAATTTTAAAACAAACGAGATAGAAATCGAAAATCCTATAATTGTTGGTAATGACGAGCATCGATTTATTATTTCGGAGCAAATGAAAGATTTAGGCTTAAACTTATTTTCTTTAATTCTTGAGCCCAGTTCAAAAAATACAGCACCTGCATTAGCCCTTGCAGCCTTTGAAGCTATGAAAGATGAAAGCGACCCTATTCTTATTGTTTCGCCGTCAGATCATATTATTAGTGATATAAATGAATATACAAAAACTATAAAAGATGCTATCAAAATTGCTTCAGATGGCACAATTGTTACTCTGGGCATAAAGCCAACAAACCCATCATCAGGCTTTGGATATATAAAATTTAATCTAAACAAAAAAAATTCAGAAGGCTTTGATGTAGAGAAGTTTATTGAGAAACCTACAGAAGATCTGGCTAAGAAATTTATAATGTCAGCAAACTATTTTTGGAATAGCGGGATATTTATATTACGCGCAAGCACTTGGTTAGGAGCTTTGAAGTGTTTTGATTCTCAAATGTACAAATTACTTTCGGATTCTTATAATAAAAAATCCTTAGATGATTTATTTATAAGACCAGATAAATCTTCTTTTGATAAAATTATTCCCAACTCGATTGATTATAGTGTTATGGAAAAATGTCCGGGAACGAACTTTGCAATTGAGGTCTTGTTATTGGAAGTTGGTTGGGATGACCTGGGATCATGGGATGCGTTTTGGAAGGTAAATAAAAAAGATAAAAATCAGAATGTTACTTACGGGGATGTTTTTGTAGATAATACAAAGAACTCTTTGATTTATGCAAACAATAGATTTGTATGTACATCTGATATCCAGGATTTAATCGTTATTGAAACTGCAGATACTGTCTTAATAAGTAAACGTGATAAAAGTCAAAATGTAAAAAGTATAGTTACCCAGCTTAAAAACCACCATAGATTTGAAACTGAATCTTCTAGAAAAGTTTATAGACCTTGGGGTTGGTTTGACACGCTTGAAATTGGAAATAATTTTAAAGTAAAAAGAATTTGTGTAAATCCTCATTCAAAGCTTAGCCTTCAAAAGCATTCAAAAAGAGCTGAACATTGGGTTGTTGTGAAGGGCACAGCAGAAATTATTCAAAACAATATTAAAAGTAATTTGCATGAAAATCAATCAACATATATACCAAAAAATACATTTCATCGCCTTTCAAATACAACTGATAACCTACTAGAGATTATTGAAGTTCAATCAGGGGACTATTTAGAAGAGGATGATATTATTAGAGTAGAAGATGATTACGGAAGAAATTAAAAAATTTATTATCAAATATTGCTCCTACCATTTTTTTCAGCACTAAGTCTTTTACTCTTTACCTTCTAGTATTTATCAAAAAACTTGACTTGTTAGCTTAATAATATAACATTTGTTCATATTTGAACACAAAGCATTCATTTTTATAAATGGGAAAGATAAAAAAAAATATTGATAGCAACCTTCATTTTCGCGTTCTTCAGCTTATTGAAGAAAAATCTAATATAACCCAAAGAGAACTAGCAGAAAAATTAGGAATAAGCCTTGGAGGAGTAAATTATTGTTTAAAATCTCTTATTGAAATTGGACATTTAAAAATAAATAATTTTAAAAAGAATCCGAATAAATCTTCATATTTATACCTTATAACCCCATTGGGAGCAGCCGAAAAGGCAAGTCTTGCAATAAGATATCTCAAATGCAAGATGGCCGAATATAAGATGCTTAAGCTAGAAATCGAAAACATTAAATCAAGGATTAATTCTTAATATGTTTGGTATGTTTAGATTAAGAATTACTTATTCCTTTTTGAGGGGTATAAATTATGGCTAAAGTTGCATTAATAACTGGTGTTACTGGGCAGGATGGAGCATATTTATCAGAGCTTCTATTAAAAAAAGGTTACGAAGTTCATGGTATTAAACGAAGAACATCAATGTTTAATACTGGTCGAATTGATCATTTAATGCATGATGTTCATGATAAAGGGTTGCCATTTTTTTTACATCATGGAGATATGACTGACTCTTCAAGTTTAACTCATGTGATACAGAAAGTTCAACCTGATGAAATATATAATCTTGCTGCGCAAAGCCATGTCCAAGTATCGTTTGAAGAACCGGAATATACCGCAAATTCTGATGCTGTTGGGGCCCTTAGAGTTCTTGAAGTAATTCGAATACTAGGATTAGAAAAAAAAACGCGCTTTTATCAAGCATCTACCTCAGAGCTTTATGGACTTGTTCAAGAGACACCGCAAACTGAAAAAACTCCTTTTTATCCAAGAAGCCCTTATGCTGTTGCAAAATTATATGCTTACTGGATAACTGTGAATTACCGTGAGGCTTATGGTATTTTTGCTTGTAATGGTATTTTATTTAATCATGAGAGCCCAATTCGAGGAGAAACATTTGTAACGCGAAAAATAACAAGAGCTTTAGCAAGGATTAAATTAGGACTTCAAGATTGTTTATATCTTGGAAATATGAACGCTTTACGTGATTGGGGTCATGCTAAGGATTATGTTGAAGTGCAATGGTTAATGATGCAGCAGGAGCGACCAGAAGATTTTGTTATAGCTACAGGCATTCAATATAGCGTTCGTGATTTTGTAGATGCTGCCGCTAAAAAATTGGATATGATAATTAACTGGAAAGGTGAGGGGGTCGATGAGAAGGGCTACGATTCATCTGGGAAACTTATAGTCGCTGTAGACCCAATTTACTTTAGGCCGACAGAAGTCGAGACATTATTAGGTGATGCAAGCAAGGCAAGAAAAAAACTACAATGGATTCCTAAAATTAGCTTTGAAGAATTAGTCAATGAAATGATAGTTGAAGACCTAAAAAAAGCTGAAGGTGAAAGCCTTTTAAAAAAGCATGGATTTATAAAAAAGTAACTTTAATTTATACTGAACTTTGAAAAGTATATTATTTAATAATAAAAAATGGAAATTTTACTTTATGTCGCATAACGATAAGATTGATATAAAAAAAGTACAAAATGAAGAGGCAAAATTCTTTAATGAAATTGCAGATATAAGAACAAAAAAAAATCACGTTCCTTCAGAAGCTGACCGCAGATCCGCAACAAAATTTATTCCAAAAAAAAATGAATTATTACCCCTAATCGATCCAAAACTTACTACTATTCTTGATGATGGTAACTTAGAAAAGTTTTTAAATTTTGTCTCTCACAAACCTAAAGGGAAAGTGCTTGACTTGTGTTGTGGGTCTGGATGGCTTTCATTAGAATTAGCTAGAAGAGGTCAGAATGTCGATGCATACGATTTATCACCCGATGCAATTTCTCTCGCAAAAAAGACTCTTTCTAAAAATACTTTTAAAAAAGGATTTGGTTCTATAAATTATAATGTTGGAGATGTAAGTGAGATAGATCTGGGTATTGAAAAATATGATGCAATTACTGGGTGGGCAGCTTTTCATCATCTCCCAGATCCAACTGATTTTATTCTTCGAGCAAAAAAAGCACTTAAACCAGACGGAATAATTGCTACATATGATGATTTGGAAATGGGAAGATTAGAAAAATTTCTTGAATTAAGTTTAAGAATGATATTACCTCAAATACATTATTCTTATTTAGATAAAATTTCTATCCTATTTCAGTTGATTACCAAAAAACGAGAACTCCCAAAAGAAATTTTCTCACCTATGGAGGAAGCAAAGCACCATAGCGTTGAGGACATAACTAATTTATTTTATGACGAGTTTAAGGTGCTATATTTCAATCAAAAAAATGCATTTATTGGGACGCCAGTTATGACTGTTTCTGGAAGAGACAGCTTTAGATATGGATTAGCACGTATCCTTGTAAACCTTGATAAGGCTTTATGTAAAATTGGTTTAGTAAGAGGCTTTGATCAAATAATCATTGCAAAAAAATAAATATTTTTTTTTTGTAAAATTAAATTAAATGAATCCTCTCAGAATAGCAATATGTGGTTTTGGTAGGTTCACAAAAAAAAGAATCTTGCCTGTTCTAAACAAATCATCAAGGTTTGAGGTGATCGCTATTGTTGGAAAAGGCTATAAGGAAAGTGAAGACAAAAAACTTTTATGGTTTGAGACTATTGATGAGTTGTTTCAGTCAACAATGATTGATTGTATATATATTGCTACTCCTAACTACTTACATGCATCGCAGACAATTAAATGTCTAAAAAAAGGAGTACATGTTTTTTGTGAAAAACCAATGGCAATTAATTCAGTAGATTGCAAGCAAATGATTTTTGAGGCAGAAAAAAATAAGTTGCAACTGTCAATTGGTCATATGCTGAGGTATTCTACTGCAATTAACAAAGTAAAAAATCTTATAGAAAATAATATTCTTGGCGTAATTCATTCCTTAAAAATTTTGTTTAATTACGACGTAAAATACAACCAAAGAAGTTGGGCAATTTCAAAAGAATATTCAGGTGGAGGTGCACTTATTGATGCAGGTGTTCATTGCATCGACACCATTCAATATTTAATTAATGAAGATATAAAAATTGAAGATTGTAAACTAGGCCTTATAGATAAAAGTCTTATCGAACATGAAATAGAGAGTAATTTTACTGTTAAAAATATAAAATGTTCCATGCAAGTTAATTCAAATAAAGATTATTTAAGTCATCTAGAAATTTTTTCGGATAATGGGTTATTGACACTTGAAAATTTTGCTTCCACTTCAAGCTCAGTAAAATTTAAATTTGTGTCAAGTGATAATAAAAACATTTCTGAATATATAGATGTAGAAGATACATACCAAAATCAAATGGATGATTTTGCTGATAATATAAATTCTTTTCAACCTGACTTAAGCAATACATTTCAGGCATTAAATAATATAAAGGTTGTTGAGAAAATTTATGAAATATTAAAAATTGTTAACTAGTTGTTTATATACTAATATATGGAAAATTTATGAAACTTAAAAATTGTCGAATCTGTAAAAGTGAATCTTTTGAGTCTTATTTGGACTTAGGCAAAACTCCTGCAGCAGACGCATTCGTGAAAAAAGAATTATTAAATAAATCTGATCCAATATACCCTTTAGAAGTCTGTCTTTGTAACAACTGTGGAATTTCTCAATTAAACTTTACTGTTGATCCGAAAATTTTATATCAAAATGATTATCCCTATGAATCGTCTACAACACAGATGGGAAGAATGCATTTTGAGAAATTTGGTAAAAGTGTATTTAAAAAAGCTTTTTTGAATTCTAATGATTTGGTAGTTGATATTGGAAGTAATGTTGGAGTTTTACTTGAATCTTATAAAAAATGTGGATGTAAGGTTCTTGGTATTGAACCATCAAAACATATAGCAAAGGAAGCAAATTTAAATGGAGTTGAAACAATAAATGATTTTATTAATACTGATTTAGCAAAAAAAATTGTTTCAGAAAAGGGTGTTGCATCAGTAATTAACATAACTAATGTCTTTGCACACATTAATGATTTAGATGATTTGATGCAAGCTGTAGACATTTTATTAAAAGATGATGGAATTTTTGTAATTGAAGCACCTCATTTTTTGGATCTAATTAATAGCCTAATATATGACACAATTTACCATGAACATCTTCTATATCTTTCCGTCAGACCTTTAAATTATTTATTTAATCGTTTTGGTTTTGAGATTTTTGATATTGAAAAATTTGCTATCCACGGAGGATCGATTCGAATATTTATATCTAAAATTGGTAAACACGATAAAACTGAAAATATTGAAAAAATTATTAATTTAGAAGAAAAAGCTAAATTATTTGATTTGACTAGATTAAATGAATTTAGTGTCAAAGTTAATGATCATAGGGAAAAATTACGTAAGATTTTATTAAATATAAAAAATGAAGGCAAAAATATTGTTGCAGTAAGTGCTCCAGCAAAGGGAATGACTTTGTTAAATTTTTGCGAGATTGATTATTCATTAATAGACTTCATAACAGAGAAATCAAAACTTAAAATTGGAAAATATTCACCGGGAGCACATATTCCTATTTTCTCAGATGATGAATTAAGCAAGCAAAAACCAGACTATGCTCTTTTGTTAGCATGGAATTTTGCTGATGAGATAATGGATAATCTTTCTGATTTTAAAAACTCTGGTGGAAAATTTATTATTCCAATGCCAGAACCAAAAATAATTTAATTTTTTTAAGGGAAGAAAATGAAAATACAACACATAAAAGTTTCCCATGAGGATGATAGAGGAAGTATTTCAGACATCCTTCAGCATATTAATGTAGATAGCGTTACATTAATTACAATTAAGGAGGGCGCTATAAGGGGAAATCACTTTCATAAAAAATCAGTGCAATATTCATATGTCTTATCTGGACAGGTTATCGCCTTTACACAAATTAATAATCAAAGAGTTGAAAAAGCTGTTCTAAATAAAGGTGACATGCTTGAATCTCCTGTTATGGAAAAACATGCTCTTCATGGGGTTGAAGCTAATTCAACTCTTCTCATACTAACCTTAGGCCCAAGAGGCGGCAATCAATATGAAGATGATACTTTTCGTACCCCACCTCTTCACGAGAGTTACAGTAAGTAATGACATTGAAAATGAGTGCATAAAATTATGAGACTGGCACTATTTCATAATCTTCCATCAGGAGGTGCAAAAAGAGCGACGTTTGAATGGATAAATGAGTTGAAAGGAATGCATGAGATTGATTTATATATTTTTGATAAACAAGTTGAGCTGACTTGGAATTTAAAGCCAATAGTTAAAAATATATTCATAGCTTCAGATACTAAAAAAATAAACTTAAATAATAGTAATAAATTAATAAATTTAATATCAACTATATATAGATCAAAAAAATTAGCAAAAAAAATTGATAACCGAAAATACGATTTAGTTTTATGTATGCAATGCAAGGTAACTAACAGTCCTTATTTATTGAGATTTTTAAAATCAAAAAGCGTTTATATTTGTCATGAACCATTATCCAGAGTCCTTGAGCCACATTATCCGAAGAAATACTCAAACTCTTTTTTTAATTTTTTTAGAAAGTTAGGCTTAAGATTTTTTATTCAAATTGATAGAGATAATGCTGTAAGCGCAGATTCAATTTTAACAACATCATATTATTCTAGAGAAAGGTTATATTTATGCTACGGTGTTTATGCAAAGGTAATTTATCCCGGCGTCGATACAACTTTTTTTAAGAAACAAAAAAAAGGGATTAGAAAGCATTGCGTCTTGTCTGTTGGTTCATTATTTCCATCGAAAGGTCATGATTTCGTCATTAATTCATTAAGTGTGATTGATAAAAAAATTCGACCGAACCTATTAATAATTTATGGTGCTAATAAATGGTCAAATAAATATAAAAATGAATTAAAAGCATTAGCTCAAAAACAAAAAGTTAAAACAACTTTTTTAGGGGCAATAAATGATGATTTGTTATTGAAAGCATATAATTCTTCATTTTTAACTCTATGCGGAAATCATTTAGAGCCTTTGGGACTTGTTTCACTAGAGTCAATGGCATGTGGAACACCAGTTATCGCTGTAAATGAAGCTGGATTACGAGAAACAATTGTAAATTTAGAAAATGGAATTTTAACGGATCGTAACCCCTTAGACTTCTCCGAGGCGATTGTTCGGCTAATTCTAAATAAACAGACATGGTTAAAAATGTCAAATAAAGCAGTCAAGTACACATCAGAAAATTGGAGTTGGAAAATTTCTTCATCTAATTTAAACCAATATTTAAAAAATTTAATAAAAAAAAATACCATTTAAAATGTCTAAATTTGATAATGAATTGTCTGAATATGCCAACCTTATTGAGAAAATTGGAAAAACTAGAATTACACAAACTCAAAATTTATCAGAAAAACTAATTATTAATGAGGTTTCCTATTGGGATATTTTTTCCGCTGAAATGGCATGGCGCCATCTAACTACAGCAAGTTCTATTAAGAGCCCTTGGCAATTAATTAAATACCTGATGAAGCTTAGATTAATTATTTTTCGTGAATGGTTTAAGAGATTTGTAATTAAGCGAAGATTCAAAGGGAATTTTAATAAAGATATCCCACCAAATTCAATTATTTTTTTGGCTTTCATGCCAAGGATGTATATAGATGTTATTTATCCATTAATAATGACCATAGCAAAAGAAGAAAAAATTAATATTGTGGTTTTAAAAGATGGAACAGGTCAAGAGGGAATTTTTAAAGAGCTTCCAGGCGTAATTTATAGAGATATCTGGTCATTTTGGGATAAGGATCTTGAAAATGAATCTAATAATTTAAAAAAAGTTGTAAAAAAAGTAACTCAGGGTTTAGTTTCAAAAATAAAAAATTCTGAAGCAAAAAAATATTTAATCAACAAACATGGAAAAGCACTAGAGTTATCACTAAAATCATTACTGACATCCCAATTGCCATTGATTTTGGAAAAAGTTACTATTTCTAGAAATATCTTATCCAAATATAATCCACAATTAATTATCTCACCTGATAATTCTGATGCTCGAACTAGATTATATAAAATTATTGGCAAAAAAATGGGTATTCCTTCATTAGATATTCAATTTGGATTAACAGGCCCTAGTGGAGTGGAGTGGAGATTTTTTATTGCAGATAAAGTTGCTGTATGGGGAGAATCATCTAAAAAAGAATTAATTAATCACGGGATAAATAAAGAGAAAATCATCATAACTGGTTCACCGAGACATGACTGTATTCTTTTTCCTAACAAAAAGTCTAAAGAAATGCTGAATAAAAAGTATCAAATAAAGAGGGAAGGACCTGTAGTGTTATTTGCGTCCACATATACAGATAAGACTCATTTTATGTTTAGCAATCCAAATGTTTTAAATGATATGAAAAAAGCAATTTTTGATGCTGCTAAAAAATACTCCAATATTACCTTATTAGTAAAACCTCACCCTGTGGAAAAAAATAATGCCTATTATAATTTAGGATTAAATATTAAAAATATAATTTTAGTTGATAAGGAAGAAGATATGACCCCATTAATTCATATTTCTGATTACTTCATTTCTTTTGGGTCTACTGCTTCAATTGATGCATTAATTGCAAAAAAAAATTCTATCTGTCCAATTTTCCCAGGTTGGCCTTTTAGTAATTTTTTTGAAAAATCTAAAGTTGTTCATATCCCTAAATCCAGAAAAGATGTAATTAATCTTTTTAGTAAAATAGTTGATAATAGTTTAGATACAATAGGCAATAAATATTTTTTAAAAAAACATGTATATAAAAATGATGGTATGTCGTCTCAAAGAATCAAAAGGTTAATTTTAGACTTAATATGAAAAAAAATAAAAAACATTTTTCAATATTTGAGCTAAAAAAATTATGGTATCACATTCAAAATAGAAGAAGAACCCAACTTTTTTTACTTATTTTTTTAATGCTGTTTGTATCTCTTACTGAAATCATAAGTATTAGTGCAGTCTTACCGTTTTTAGCTGCATTAACAAATCCTGAGATGCTTTATGACATAGCTTTTATTCAGCCAATTTTATTAAAAATGGGATTTACCAACTCTGATCAATTACCTTTACCAATGACTATAGTCTTTATAATTGCAGTGGTATTTGCTGGACTCATGCGAATAGTATTACTATGGACGCAAACACATTTTGCCTATGCAATTGGAGCTGATATAAGTATTCGAGTCTATAGATCTGCACTTTATTCACCTTATATTGAACAAGTGTCCACAAATAGTAGCGAATTTATTTCTGGTATATCCCATAAAACTCATTTAGTTGTTACTCAGGTAATAATGCCCTCTCTTTTAATAATTAGTTCAACCATGATTTTATTAGCAATATTTATGACTGTCATATTTATTCAACCACACGCAGCTTTAACTATTTTGTTTAGCATAGGTTGTATATATGGGTTTGTTTCATTTTTATCAAAGAAAAAGCTATTAGAGCATAGTGAAAAAATAAATCATAAATCTAATTTATTGATTAAAGCACTTCAAGAGGGATTTGGAGGTATTAGGGATGTTTTGATAGATGGCACTCAAGAAGTTTTTTGTAAAATTTTTAGGGACTCTGATTTACCCCTAAGGAAAGCTCAAGCAGAGATTTCTATAGTTGGGCAGTCACCCCGCTTCATTGTCGAAGCTCTTGGAGTAACAATATTAGCAATTTTTGCTTTTTACCTTTCAGTAAGGGATGGTGGAATTGAGAAAGTAATTCCGATTCTTGGCGTTTTTGTATTAGCCGCTCAAAGATTATTGCCAATTTTTCACCAAATTTACCAAAGCTGGACATCAATAATTGGCTGTAGCGCATTATTAAAAGAAATTTTATTTTATCTTGACAAAGGTTTGCCTAAATATTTAAGCCAACCTTTGAGTGGAGAAATAGAATTTAAAAATCATATTGAATTGAGGAACGTAAATTTTTATTATGATGCTAATAGAGAATCTATTTTAGAAGACTTTAGTTGTAAAATAAAGAAGGGCGAAAGAGTTGGCTTAATTGGAGCTACTGGGAGTGGTAAAAGTACACTTGTAGATATCATACTGGGTTTGTTGGCACCAAGAGCAGGTGGAATGTATGTTGATAATAAAATAATTTTAGAAAGAAATTATCGAAGCTGGCAAAAGCATATTTCCCATGTCCCACAAAATATTTTTCTAGCTGACACAACTATCTCAGAGAACATTGCATTTGGTGTTCCAACAACAGATATTGATTATAAGTTAGTTCATGAATGTGCAAGAAAAGCCCAAATTGCCGAAACTATTGATTCGTGGCCTTTTAAATACAACACAATAGTTGGCGAAAGAGGAATTAGGCTTTCTGGGGGGCAAAAGCAGCGTATTGGCATTGCTAGAGCATTATATAAAAAGACAGATATAATTATTTTTGATGAAGCTACTAGTGCTTTAGATGATAAAACTGAATTGAAAGTTATCAATAGTATTTTTAACCTTGATGAAAATATTACTATTTTAATTATTGCCCATAGACTTTCAACGCTTAAAAAGTGTACCCAAGTTATAGAGTTAGTGGGAGGGAGGGTATTGCAATCAGGAACTTACAAAGAAATAGTCGGTAAAACTTAATGGAAAATATAATATGAGGTTTCAAATATGAAGATTTTGGTTACTGGTGCTGATGGATTTATTGGCTCCCATTTAACTGAGGCACTAGTTAGAGCAGGGTATGATGTTAAAGCATTTGTTTTGTACAACTCTTTTAATTCATGGGGTTGGTTAGATAGATGTGCTGATGATATTAAAGATAAATTTGAAGTATTTTCTGGTGATATAAGAGATACAAATGGAGTTCGTGAAGCAGTAAAGGGTTGTGATGCAGTTATTCACCTCGCCGCTCTTATAGCCATTCCTTATTCATACCATTCTCCAGAAACTTATATTGATACCAATGTAAAGGGGACGCTGAATATTCTTCAAGCAGCTAGGGAGTTTAATATTCGTAGATTAATTCATACTTCAACCAGTGAAGTTTATGGAACAGCTAAATTTGTACCAATTACTGAAGATCATCCTCTTCAGGGTCAGTCACCATATTCGGCATCAAAGATTGGCGCTGATCAGTTAGCGTATTCATTCTTTACATCCTTTGAGCTTCCTGTTGTAACTGTTAGGCCATTTAACACATATGGCCCGAGACAATCAGCAAGAGCCGTAATACCAACAGTTATCAGCCAGATTGCTAATGGAAAAAATGAAATCAAGCTAGGGTCAATTTCCCCAACAAGAGATTTTAATTACATCAAAGACACTGTGGATGGATTTATTGCAGCCCTTGAATCTAAAAATGGACTAGGTGAAGTTGTTAATTTAGGGAGTAATTATGAGATTTCAATTCGTGAGACAGCTGAGATGATAGCTGAAGTAATGAATGCTGACATCAAAATTATCAACGATGAGCAAAGACATAGGCCTAAGGAATCAGAAGTGGAAAGACTTTGGGCAGACAATTCAAAAGCTAAAGAGTTATTTGGATGGGAACCAAAGTATGGGAATAGAGAAGGACTTTCAAAAGGTTTAGGGGAAACTGCAAAATGGTTTTTAGATTCAAAAAATTTAGATATGTATAAATCTGATATTTATAATTTATAAATAATGCATACAAACTCACAGATAAGCCAACAAATTATAAAATCAATTCGCAGTGTTGTTGGGGCACAAGACATCAGTATTCATGAGCCAGTTTTTAATGGAAATGAGTGGGACTACTTAAAAGAATGCCTTGACTCAACTTATGTATCTTCAGTTGGAAAATTCGTTGATAAGTTTGAACAAAGCTTAGTCAAATTAACAGGCGCTAAATATGCAATTGCTTTGGTAAATGGAACAGCTGCAATTCATTTGTCTTTAATATTAGCTGATGTTAAAGATGGGGATGAGGTGCTTACTCCAACCTTCACTTTTGTTGCAACAGCAAATGCTATTAGCTATCTTAAAGCTACACCTCATTTTATTGACAACGATGAAGATACTTTAGGCGTTGATCCAAAAAAGCTTTACGAATATTTAAATAAATTTACTAAACAGAAAGATGGTAAATGTATAAACATAAAAACAAATAAAATTATTAAAGCCATTGTTCCTACTCATATTTTTGGGCATCCATGTAAGATAGATGAGATAGTAGACATTGCTAAAAACTTTAATATTATTGTCATTGAAGATGCTGCCGAATCAATAGGAAGTTATTATAAAAATCAACATACAGGCACTTTTGGGTTAATGGGGACACTGAGTTTTAATGGAAATAAAACTATTACCACAGGGGGTGGTGGAGCAATTTTGACCAATAGCCAAGAACTTGCCAAACGAGCTAAACATTTATCAACTACAGCAAAATTAGATCATAAATGGGACTATCTACATGATGAAATTGGATTTAATTACCGACTCCCTAATATTAATGCAGCTTTAGGTTGTGCTCAATTAGAACAACTGCCTGAGTTAATAAAATCAAAAAGAACATTATTTAAAAAATATGAAGATAAAATATCTTTACTTAATGGAGTTAGCTTATTTAAAGAACCAAACGGATGCAAAAGTAATTATTGGCTTCAAACATTATTACTAGATATTGAAAATAAAAATGAACGTGATGAAATACTATCTTTAACAAACGAAAGTGGGTTGATGACACGACCCGCTTGGATATTAATGCACAGATTAAATCAATTTAGTAGTAACCCAAGAATGGATTTATCTTGTGCAGAATCAATTACGGACAGATTAATTAATATCCCTAGTAGCTCGAACCTTATAGGTAAAAATTAATTATGAGTAAAACAGAAATAATTTTAATAGGAGCGGGCGGCCACGCAAAATCTTGTATTGACGTCATAGAGCAGCAAGACAAATTCAAAATTGCTGGTTTAATTGGTAAAAAAGAAGAACTAGGACGGAAAGTTTGCGGATACAGTATATTTGGAATTGATAATGATTTACCAGAATTAATCAAAGATTATAAAAATGCTCATATTTCAATTGGACAGATTGATACAGGTAAAAGAAATAATATTTATAATCAGATCTTAAATTTAGGTTTTTCTTTACCAACGATCATCTCTCCAAATGCTTATGTTTCAGATCATGCGGATATTGGTAATGGAAATATTGTTATGCATGGAGTGATTATTAATGCAGGAGTTAAAATTGGTAATAATTGCATTATTAATACAAAAGCATTAATTGAACATGATGTTCAGATTGATGATGGATGCCATATTTCGACAAATACTATTTTAAATGGGAATGTAAAAATTGGCACTGGAACTTTTATTGGCAGCTCAGCATGCATTAAGAATAACATTTCAATTGGCAAGAATTGCATAATTGGAATGGGATTATCTGTTAGGCAAGACGTAGAAGATAAATCAAGGTTTACAGGTTAAGCAAGATATGACAAACAGAGTCAAAATCATTGCTGAAATTGGGGTTAATCATAACGGAGATATGACGCTAGCAAAAAAATTGATTGATGAGGCCAAAAAAGCTGGTGCAGACTATGTAAAATTTCAAACTTTTAAAGCTGATAGATTGGCTACTAAAAAAGCTAAAAAAACTGTTTATCAAATAAAAAATAGTGGTGATGGTGAGTCTCAGAAAGATATGTTAGCTCGATTGGAGTTAAGTCATGATATGCACAAAAAAATTATATCTCATTGTAAAAAACGAAAAATTAAATTTCTTTCTTCCGCATTTGATATTGAGGGCTTAGATTTATTATCAAAATTAGGCCAAACAATATTTAAAATACCTTCTGGAGAGATCACAAATGCTCCTTATCTAAAACATGTTGGAGTAATTGCTAAGTCAATTATTTTATCGACTGGTATGTCAAATTTAAAAGAAATTAAAGATGCTATTAAAATTTTAGAATCTGGTGGATTGAGCCGTAAAGATATAACAGTTCTCCATTGCACATCTGAATATCCTGCACCACTTAACGAAGTTAATCTTAATGCAATGAATGAAATAAAAAATAAATTGAAGGTTTCTGTTGGGTATTCCGACCATACAGATGGTTTTGAGATTTCATTAGCTGCAGTTGCTTTAGGAGCAGAAGTTATTGAAAAGCACTTCACTTTTGATCAGGCCCTACCTGGCCCCGACCACAAAGCAAGCCTTGAGCCAAAAGAGCTTAGATTGATGATTAAATTAATTCGAAATATTGAGGTGTCTTTAGGCCAACCTATTAAGCAAGCAAGTAAAAGTGAGATAAAAAATATGCCATTAGTACGTAAATCTATTGTTGCAAAAAGTAAAATAGAGATTGGGGAGAGATTTACTAACAATAATTTAACAACTAAAAGACCTGGGACTGGCATTTCCCCTATGAAGTGGAATTTTATAATCGGTAAAAAAGCTTCACGTGCTTTCGATGAAGACGAATTAATTGTGCTATGAGTAAATTAGATTTTAAAAGAGTTTGTGTGGTTACAGGCAGTAGAGCAGATTATGGGCTTTTAAAATTGGTGATGAAAAATATTAAGGTTGATAAAGAATTAATTCTCCAGACTGTAGTAACTGGAACCCACCTATCTTCTAAGTACGGCTCAACATATAAAGAGATTGAGAGTGATGGGTTTAGGATTGACCGAAAAGTAAAAATTTTATCAAGTGATAATAGCTCAAGAGGTTTATTAAAATCTATGGCAAATTGCCAAATAAAATTCCCATCTATTTTTTCTGAATTAAAGCCGGATTTAATTATTGTTCTTGGGGATCGATTTGAAATATTTGCAATAACTACAGTAGCGCTTGTTGCATGTATTCCAGTAGCTCATTTACATGGTGGTGAATCAACAGAAGGGGCAATTGACGAAGCTTTCCGCCATTCAATTACTAAAATGTCTCATATTCATTTCGTTGCAAATGATGTATATAGAAAAAGAGTGATTCAGCTTGGAGAAAGACCGAGTAAAGTATTTAATGTTGGAGGGTTAGGCGTAGATTGTATTAACTCTTTAAGACTAATTAAACGAGATGAACTTGAAAGTAATATTGGCTTCAAACTTAAAAATAAAAATTTGCTTATTACATTTCATTCGGTAACTTTGGAAGATGGCTCTACGAAAAAACAGTTTGTAGAATTGCTAGCAGCATTAAGACCTTTAAAAGAAACCGGATTAATATTTACTTTACCTAATGCAGATACAGATGGCTTAGTTATAATTAAGTTAATTAATGAATTTGTATCCAAAAGTTTAAACGCAATTGTTTTTAAATCTCTTGGTCAATTGCATTATCTTTCTTGTATGAACCAGATGGATGGAATTATTGGAAATTCATCTAGTGGATTACTTGAGGCTCCCTCTTTAAAAATACCTACAATAAATATCGGCGACAGACAAAAGGGTAGATTGCAGGCTAGCAGTGTTATCAACTGTAGGCCAGAAAGATCTAGCATAGTAAAAGCAATAAAAAAATTAGATTCAAAAAGATTTTTGGTTAGCCTAAACAAAACAGTAAGCCCATATGGCAATGGTGGAGCAAGTAAAAAAATTGTTAAAATCATTAAAAACTTAAAGTCAGACGGCATTTTAAAAAAACAATTTTTTGACTTAAATAAATAAATTAATAATAAGGTAAATTCATTGAAAAATTCTGAACTGTTTTGGCAAAAATCAATTTTAAAATTTGATTCTTCAATAGAGCAAGCAATAAGTAATTTAAATAATAGCGGGTTAAAGATAGTACTTGTTGTTGATGGTAAAAATGAATTCATTGGAACAATTTCTGATGGCGATATCAGGCGCGGCTTATTAGCAAATTTAAATATTAATGATACAATTAAAAATATTATTCACTACGAAGCTTTAGTCGTCCCACCAGAGTTTACTAAGGAATCTGTCTTGAAGCTAATGGAATTAAACCAAATATTCCAAGTTCCTATTATTAATAGTCAGAAAAATATAGTTGGATTATTTTTAAGGCACAGCATTTTGGTTGAAAATGAGCGAAATAATATTATGGTTATTATGGCTGGTGGAATTGGTAAAAGACTTCTACCCCATACTGAAAATTGCCCTAAACCAATGCTTGAAGTGTCAGGGAAGCCAATTCTAGAACACATTATCGAGCGTGCAAAATCCGAAGGGTTTAAAAATTTTATATTATCTATTAATTACTTAGGCGAGATGATAGTGAACTATTTTGGTACTGGGGAAAAAATGGGAGTTAATATTGATTATGTCCGAGAAAAAAAACCATTAGGTACTGCTGGCTCATTAAGCTTGCTTAATCTTAAAACTGAAGACCCTTTTATTGTTTCTAATGGCGATGTAATTACAGACATACGTTATGGCGAACTTTTAGATTTCCATAATAAAAATAATTCTACAGCTACAATGGCAGTAAACCAATATGAATGGCAAAATCCATATGGGGTTGTAGGTTTAGATGGTATCGATATAACAGGTTTTGATGAAAAACCAATTCATAGAACTCATATAAATGCTGGTGTTTATGCATTATCTAAAAATGCTTTATCATTTTTGGAAAAAGATTCCCATTGTGATATGCCTAAGTTGTTTGAACAATTGATGGCAAGTTCACAAAAAATAATTGCATATCCTATGCATGAACCCTGGTTTGATGTTGGAAGATCGGCTGATTTAAATAAGGCAAACAAGAAAAAATGATAAAAATTAAATACCCATCCCCACTAGACCTAAAAGATTTTGTAAAAGATAAGGAGGATCTAAAGCCCCTTTATGGATTACCAAAAAAAACTATGTTTTGTAAAAAATGTGTAATTTCAAACCAACGCCCGAACTCCGCAGTTGAGTATGCGCACACGCGAAAATCACTGAAAGAAACGATTCATTTTAATGATGCTGGAATTTGTGATGCGTGTAGTTTTGCAGAAAAAAAACAAAATTTAATTGATTGGGGGGAGCGTGAGCGTCAATTAGTTGAGCTATGTGACCAACATCGAAAAAATGATGGCTCATATGATTGTATATTGCCAGGCTCAGGTGGGAAGGATAGTTTTTATGCATCACATATTTTAAAAACTAAATATAATATGCACCCTCTAACAGTCACTTGGGCTCCACATATATACACTGAATGGGGATGGAAAAATTTTCAAGCTTGGATACATGCTGGCCATGATAATTATTTAATGACTCCAAACGCTCGTGTTCATAGATTGTTAACTAGACTTTCAACAGAATTATTACTTCATCCTTTTCAAGCCTTTATGTTTGGTCAAAAATCATTGGCACCAAAAATGGCAATTTTACATGATATACCACTGGTTTTTTATGGTGAAAATGAAGCTGAATATGGTAACCCGATTTCTGATACAGAAACAGCAAAAAGAGATTGGTCTTATTTCACCTCAGATGATCAGTCTAAAATTAATCTCGGTGGAGTCTCTATACATGACTTAAAAAAATATTTTGGAGTCGATCAAAACGACTTGCAACCTTATTTGCCTGCAAACCCAAATCAGATTAAAGAAAAAAATATTGATGTCCATTATTTGGGATATTATCTAAAATGGCACCCACAATCATGCTACTACTATGCAGTTTCAAATGGAAATTTTCAAGCTTCTCCAGAAAGAACACCTGGCACCTATTCAAAATACAATAGTATTGATGATCGTATCGATGACCTTCATTATTACACTACCGGCATAAAATTTGGATTAGGGCGGGCTAGTTATGATGCTGCACAAGAGATTAGATCAGGTGAGATAAATCGGGAAGAAGGCGTTGCGCTAGTAAATAAGTTTGATCATGAATTTCCAGAGAGATTTATAGATGAATTATTTCAATATCTTTCAGTTCCAAAAAATGAGTACCCTGAAGCAAGCAAGATGTTTGAGAAATCAATTATGGACCGTGAATACTTTCAGCTACTAACTGATCAATTTAGATCGCCTCATTTATGGTATTTCGAAAATAACAAATGGTATTTAAGAAATCCGATCTCAAATGACTAACCCTTCCTCTGCATTAGGTAGCAATGTCCGCTTAATTGCTCGACTTGATATAAAGGGTGAGAACCTAATAAAAGGTATTCAATTAGAAGGACTTCGTGTTATTGGCCCGCCTAATGAATATGCTCTTAAATATTATCTTCAAGGCGCTGACGAACTTATTTATATGGATTGCGTTGCAAGCTTGTATGGGCGCAATCATTTGTCCGATATTATTACCGCAGCAACAAAAAATATTTTTGTACCTATCACAGTCGGAGGTGGAATCAGGAGTGTTAATGATGCATTTAACATTCTTCGAGCAGGTGCTGATAAGGTGGCTATTAATACAGCAGCAGTTGCAAACCCTAGTCTGATAGAAAATATTTCTCGTCAATTTGGAAGTCAATGTATGGTTTTATCTGTTGAAGCAAAGAAAGTAAGTGATAATAAATGGGAGGTTTATATCGATAATGGCCGGGAAAAAACAGGTATGGACGTTGTTGACTGGGTTAAACAAGGTATTGATCTTGGGGCAGGAGAGATTTTATTAACCTCTGTCGACAAAGAAGGTACAGGAAAGGGTTTCGATACCTCACTTATAAAATCAGTTACAGAGCAATCAATGGTTCCAGTAATAGCAAGTGGCGGTATGGGTTCACCTGAAGATTTGCTTGAGGCTATCAATGAGGGTGCTTCGGCAGTAGCAATGGCCGATATACTCCATTACGGAAAATCAAATATAAATGAGGTAAGAAAGACTGCAAGGAAAGTAGGTTTTGGAGTAAGGGAATATTTCAGTGAATGAGATTGTAGTTATTGACTACGGAGTCGGCAACCTATTAAGTGTTAAAAGAGGGTTGGAGTATTGCGGTGCAAAAGCAATAATTACCTCAAAGCCAGAAGACATTATAAATGCAACTAAGATTATTCTGCCAGGTGTTGGGGCATTTAAAAATGCAATGCAATCTTTAGAGAGCCTTGGTTTGGTGAAGGCAATTCAAGAAGTCGCAAATCGAAAAATAAATTTATTAGGTATTTGTCTTGGTATGCAGCTTTTACTGGATGAAAGCGATGAATTTGGTTTGACTAAAGGTTTAGGACTAATACCTGGAAGGGTGGTTGCAATTCCTCCTAAGAATAATGAAGGTATGACTAATAAAATTCCACATATCGGATGGAGTGAGCTTATAAACCCTGAAGAAAAGCATTGGAATGAGGGAATTTTAAAAACTGTAGAAACTGGAGATTCATATTATTTTATTCATTCTTATATGGCCTTAACAAATAATAATAAATATACAATTGCCTATTGTTTGTATGGCTCAGAAAAAATACCTGCAGTTATTCAGCGTGATCGGATAATCGGGTGTCAATTTCACCCTGAGAAGAGTGGGGAAGTTGGCCTTAAAATATTAAGAGAATTTTGTGAATCTTAAAAGTATATTAATCGTTGGTTTAGGAAGTATTGGGTTAAAGCATCTGCGTATTGCTAGAGAAATTTTTCCCGAAAGTAGAATTGCCGTTTTACGCCATAAAGAAACCAATGAAATACCTGAAGGTGCTGATGAGATATTCTTTAATTTATCAGATGCCATTCAATTTCAGCCTCAAATAGCTATCATCTGCTCTCCAGCATCGACGCATATTGAAATATCAAGAGCTTTAGTTAAGCAAGGAATACATATATTAATTGAAAAACCAATATCTAACGAGCAAAAAGGGTTAGAAGAGTTAAATTGTGAAGCAGTTGGAAATAATTGTGTATTAACAGTTGGTTATAATTTAAGATTTCTTCCTTCATTGCAAAAATTTAAGGATTTAATAGATAAAAATTTTGTTGGGGATCTTTATTCTGTAAGAAGTGAAGTAGGCCAATATCTGCCAAACTGGCGTAAAACTGACTACAGAAAGACTGTTTCAGCACAAAAAATTCTTGGAGGCGGAGTTTTGCTTGAGCTTAGCCATGAATTGGATTATATGAGGTGGATTTTTGGTGAAGTGGAATCTGTTCAAGCTCAACTCAGCCGTCAAAGCCAGCTTGATATTGATGTAGAGGATACTGCACATATCATCCTAAAATTTAAAGAGAATAAAAATAATACAAATTTAATAGCTTCATTAAATTTAGATTTTATTCGCCACGATAAAGTAAGAATGTGCCATGTAATTGGCGATAAAGGTAGCTTAAGGTGGAATGGGTTAACTGGAGATATTGATTTATTTGAAGCAGATAAATCAGAATGGAATAATATATATAAATATAAAGCAGATCAAGATGAGAGTTACAAGAATGAATGGCGACACTTCATTGAATGTATAAATAAGAAAAAGTCTCCGAACATTTCTTTTCAAGACGGAATTAAGGTTTTAGATATTGTAGACAGTATTAAGATTGCCTCTTCTTCTGGCAGAAAGGTTAAGGTTAAATGAGTATCATTGCTTTTATATTTGCAAGAGGTGGCTCAAAAGGACTTCCTGATAAAAATATAAAAATTTTAAACGGAAAGCCTCTAATAGCTTGGTCAATTGAGCATGCTAAGTCAGTAAAAAGAGTTGATAGGGTAATAGTATCAACAGACTCAGAGGAAATTGCTAGGATAGCAAGGGAATATGGTGCTGAGGTACCTTTTATGAGGCCAGCAGCGTTGGCAACTGACAATTCACCTGAGTGGCTTTCTTGGCAGCACAGTTTAAAATATCTTAAAAATACCGATGGGTGTCTTCCTGATTTGATGTTGTCAATACCTACCACCGCGCCATTAAGAAATGTAAAAGATATTGATAAAGTTATTGATGAGTACAAAAAAAGTGATACTGATATTGTAATTGTTGTAACTGAATCTCATCGAAATCCATTTTTCAATATCGTTAAAGAGGGCGTTGATGGATATGTTGATTTATTTGGCTCAGGGGATGAAGTTTTAAGTAGACGCCAAGACTGCCCTAAGGCATATGATATAACTACTATTGCTTATGCTGCAAGGCCGTCCTTTGTTTTAAATAAAAACTCTATATTTGAGGGTCGTGTGAGACAGGTTATTGTTCCGCAGGAAAGATCAATTGATATCGATACTTTATTAGATTTTGAAATCGCTGAATATATGTTTAAAAAAAATGAGTCAAAGATTGTCAAAAAATAAAATTATCTACCTCAAAACAGAATTTAGATTATGTGAATGCTGTGGCGGTGGTGACTTAGAATTAATGTGGTCAAGTAAGAGTATTGTTGTTAGAAAAATGAACACATGGGAGTTTCCAGTTAATGTTTCAATTTGTCGTGATTGTGGATTTTGTTTTTCGTCACCTAGTCCCAATAATGATGATTTGATGAAATATCATGAGGATGGAAATGTTGGATTTAAAGGGGAAAGTTTGCCATATTCGATTGACGAAAGACTCCGAATTCTAAATAAATATAAAGTACCAGATGGAGTTTTTGTGGAGATTGGGGGCGATGATCCGGGAGAGTTTCATCAGAAGTGCAGTCGATATTTTAGCCAATTAATCTCAATTGAAGTTACTCAGGATTTAAAAAATAAATATATTAATATTAATGACTTAAAACAATATATTGATGTAATATCTCATTATGATGTATTAGAACATGTCTTAGATGTGAAAACTTTTTTATCAAATTGTTGTGGTGCTTTGAAGCGAGGCGGCGTTATGATTTGCGAGGTACCTAATTTAAAGCTTTATCCTAATAATTTATTACTTCAAGAATTTGAACATGTTAATCATTTTACAATCTCATCTTTAAGTATGATTGCTGAAAAAGTTGGTTTCAGTCTTATTGAGTTCGATGATATTTGTAGCAGGCCTTATGGGTTTGTAGCTATATTTAGAAAAGATGAGGCCAATAACGATTATAATAAAAAAAATATAAATGAATTTTCTGAGGCTAGGAAATCAGTAACCGGAGGCTTAAAACAAATTGATATTAATAATATCCAATTGTGTAGTATTAGAAAAAAAATAAGCCAATTAACTAAAGATAATAAAAAAATTATTTTATGGGGTGTGACGGACCTCCTAAGATCTTTACTAAATGACTATAAAATTTCAGATAAAGTAATTGTTGTTGATTCCGACCCTCGTCGCAAAGATGACTTAATTATGTATGGGGTTACGGTGGGTCAGCCTATCAAATGTATTAAAGAATTTTTAAATTCAGATCTTTTAGTTATTTGTGCTCCACGTTATTCATCTGAAATTTTAACTTGGGTTAAAAGTAACACTGGTAAAATTTTCAAAGATGAATCCCTCAGTATTATTGGGGTAAATTCTTCTGGTAAAACTTTAAGGTAAACATTATGAGAACAATTATTATTTTAGGTGCATCTTCAAGTATTGGAAAAGCAATTTTTAATCAATTTAATACTCAAGAAAATAAATTAATATCAACATATTTTTCTGGGGATGATTGTGGTGATACCTCTAGGGATGGGCGATCATTTTGGCTTGATTTAGATAGTGATAAAAGTATTCTAGAATTTTCTGAAAAGTTAATTTCAGAAAAGATTGACGTTGATGTTTTAATTTCAGTAGCTGGTATTCTTCCTGGGAAAAATTTATTGGAATATACTTTTGAAGAAATTGATAAGGTTATGTCAATTAACTTTACTGGGCAAGCAAAGTTAATTAAAAATATAATCCCTCTGCTAACAAAAAAATCACGACTACTTTTATTGTCTTCAATCTCAGCTCAAAAAGGTAGTTATGACCCTATTTATGCCGCCTCTAAGGGGGGGCTCCTTTCTTTCGTTAAGTCATTATTGCCAAGCTTACCTATCGGGGCTTCTATTAATGCTATTGCTCCTGGCTTAATTCAGGATAGCACTATGTTTAAAAACATGACTTCTGATAGACAAGAATTCCATAAGGCACAAATAAATTCTGGTAAGTTATTGAATGAGGAGGATTTGGCTAAAATTATTTTTGATTTATGCCAAGACCATTGGAATCATCTAAATGGTGCTTGTATTGATTTAAATGGTGGGCAATATGTCCGTTAATAGTGATAATTATAAGCGAACATTTTACGATAAATTAATATCAAACTTTAATAGCATGTGGTTTCGGTTTATCGAACCAATTAAAATTAAATATGCCCGTTTAAGATTCGAAAAGACTTATTTAAAAAAAAACAAAAATCCACTTGTAAGTATTTGCATACCTACTTTTAACCGAGGATCTATCTTGATTGATCGAGCAGTAAAATCTGCCCTGTCCCAATCATATAAAAATATTGAATTAATTATAGTTGGTGACCACTGTACAGATAATACAGCTGAGTTATTAGCTAAAATTAAAGATCCAAGATTAAAGTTTTACAATCTGCCCAAAAGGATTAGGACTTATCGACAAAATATTGAAAATCATTGGCTTGTTGGTGGGGCCGAGCCTGCTAATAAAGCTATGGATTTAGCCAATGGCGAATGGTTCGCGCGTTTAGATGATGATGATACATGGTCTAATGATCATATTGAAAGGCTTTTAAAATTGGCTATTGATGGTAATTATGAGTTTGTTTCTGGATTATATGAGGAAGAGCGATTTGGAAAAAGAGTTGTAGTTGATGGAGTAAACGCTTTGGACTCTTACTATACTCGCGATAGCAAAACTAATGCTCATAAAAGTCCTAAGATTGGCGGCGTTTCAACTTGGCTGTGCAGGTCGTATTTAAAAGGAATGAAATATAATTTAAATTGCTGGCGTAAGGACTGGAATAGGGTTTGGGATGTTGATTTATCACAAAGAATCTATCATGCTGGAGTTAGAATGGGATTTCTTGATGAAGTCATAGCTTACGTTCTTCCTCGTCCTGGAGAGAAATCAGTAGGGCTCGAGGCTTATAAATTAACAGAAAAAGAAAAATTAAAAAAATATGAATTTTAAAAAATACTGTTTTGGAGAGTTATGAAAACTAAAGTTTTGGTGACAGGTGGAGCTGGATTTTTAGGCTCACATTTGTGTGAGAAGCTATTAAATAATAATTTTGATGTGCTATGTATTGATAATTATTCGACAGGCTCAAAAGATAATATAACAGAGTTATTAAAGAATCCATTTTTCGAAGCCACTAGGCATGAAATTACCTTACCTTTTTATACTGAAGTTGATCAAATTTATAATCTGGCTTGTCCAGCAAGTCCAATTTACTACCAAAAAGACCCAAGCCAAACTACTAAAACATGTGTTTATGGAGCAATAAATATGTTGGGCCTTGCGAAGCGAACTAAAGCCAGAATTTTACAGGCTTCAACCTCTGAAGTTTATGGTGACCCTGAGATTCACCCACAAACAGAAGATTATTGGGGCCGGGTCAACCCAATTGGTATTAGAAGTTGTTATGATGAAGGAAAGCGTTGCGCTGAGACATTATTTTTTGATTATCACCGCCAATACAATGTGGACATTAAAGTAGCACGAATTTTCAATACATACGGCCCTAAAATGAACCCATTTGATGGGAGAGTGGTAAGCAATTTTATAGTGCAAGCCCTAAAAGGTGAAGATATAACAATTTACGGCAAAGGTGAGCAAACTAGAAGTTTTTGTTACGTTGATGATCTTATTGATGGTGTTACTAAACTTATGAACTCTTCCTCAGACATTAATGGCCCTATTAATCTTGGAAATAATTCAGAATTTACTATGATTGAGTTAGCAGAAAAAGTTTTAAATCTCACCAACTCAAAATCTAAACTTATATTTAAACCCTTACCATTAGATGATCCTCGTCAAAGACAACCAAATTTGACTAAAGCAAAATCTGAGCTTGATTGGGAGCCTAAAGTAAGTTTGGATGATGGACTTATAGAAACAATTAATTATTTTAAGAAAATAGTGAGGTAAAAATTTTGACTTTAGATAACAAAGTGATTGTTGTTACTGGTGGAGCTGGACTCCTGGGTAAAGCTTTTATAAAAGAAATTTTAACCTGTGGAGGGACTGCTATTTTAACTGATATTAAGATTTCATTAGCTAAAGATTTTATTGATGAAATGAAAGCTGAGTATCCAGATTCTTTTTATGCTTCAAATATGGATATCACAAATAAAAATTCAATAGTATCTTTAATTAAAAATGTTTCTGATAAATATGGAGCAATAGATTGCTTAGTTAATAATGCATATCCAAAAAACAAGAATTACGGTAAGCATGTAGAAGATGTTTCTTATAAAGACTTTTCTGCTGATTTAGCAGCTCATGTTGGAGGATATTTTTTAACTTCCCAACAGTTTGGAATTTTCTTTAAAAAAAATAATAGCGGCAATATTATAAATATGGGATCTATATATGGTACTTTACCACCGCGCTTTGAGATTTATAGAAATACTAAAATGACAACCCCTATTGAATATGTTGCAATAAAAGCAGCAATTATTCAAATGACTAAATATTTTGCCCAATACTTTAAAAAAGATAAGATTAGAGTAAATTGTTTAAGCCCAGGGGGAATTAAAGATAATCAACCTAAGTCATTTATTTCCGCCTATAATTCTTTTTGTTCAAAAAAAGGGATGTTAAATCCAAGTGATGTGGCGAGCACCCTTATCTTTCTAATATCTGATTCCTCTTCATTCATAACTGGTCAAAATCTAATAGTTGATGATGGCTTCACCCTTTAACTTGAAATTCAATTAGATGATTCAAAAAGTAAATGTCGTTGTAATAGGGTGCGGTATATTTGGAGCTGAAATTGCTTTAAAGCTTTCAAGTATTGGGTTTGTTGTTAAGGTCTTTGAGGCAAACCATGATATTTTGATGGGAGCTTCAATGAATAACCAAAATCGGTTGCATTTGGGATTTCATTACCCTCGTGATATTGAGACAGGTTTGCAATCAATTAGAGGATTTGATTTATTTAAAAAGAAATATAAACATTGTATCGAGTCTACCTTTCTAAATACTTATTTTATTGCAGATGAAAACTCTTTCACAAATTTTGAAGATTACATAAGATTCTGTAAAAAACTTGGTATTTCATTTGATTTAATAAATAGCAATAAATTGCCATTAAAGCTTATGGGTGCTACTAGAGGTATCGCCTGTAAGGAAGTCGTATATGATTGTGAAATATTGCGAAGTATTGTAAAAAAAAATATAAAAAATAATCATATCGATATTAGTACAAAAGCAAGAGTTGAAGGTATTAGTAAGAAAGATGGTATTTATAAAATACAGGCATCCTCAGGGGAGGAGGTAGAAACTGATATTGTTGTTAATGCAACATATGGCGCAGGGAATTATTTAACTGAACAGTTAGGCATAGACGTACCAGAAAGACAATATGAGTACACTGCTGTTCCAATAATTGAATTAGATATTGATAAAATTGGAATTACAATTATGGACGGACCTTTTTTTACAATATTGCCTTTTGGTAAGACAAATAAATTTCTTTTATATCACGTAAAATTTTCTGTAATTTACTCAGAGATAAGTAGTAAATTAAATTTGGAGTGGTTAGAAAAAAGTACTTCTCCTTTTAGTAAAATTGATAAAAAAAAATATTTTAATGCTATGATAAATTCATGTAAGAGCTTTATGCCTGCTCTAAAAAATGCCAAGTTAATTGATTTTCTTGAAGGACCAAGGATGGTTCTTTCAAAAGCTGATCATAACGATGCTCGACCCTCATTAATTACTGAGAATAGTAATTATTTTGAAGTTTTTTCAGGAAAAATAGACCATAGTATCTGGGTGGCAGATGAATTAGGTAGGCGGCTTAAAAAATAAGATTAAAAATTAGCTTAAAGGAATATAGAGGAAACATCATGTTAAAAAATTTAAAATTTTTAGTCTGCCCTGTTTGTAAATGTAATCTTTTTAAAAAGAGTAGGACAAAATTATATTGTAAGGAATGTTCTAGTCATTATGAAATTAGAGATGGTATTCCTATTTTACTTCCTCCAAATTTAGAAGAATTTAAGGTGTTAGAGGCAGAATATCACGATAAAGAGGCTCATCATTACGGTGAAATTAATATGATAGATTCTTATCATGTTACCCATTACATCGATAAATATTTAGAGGTAGTGAATACTCTTGATAAAGATTCATTACTTCTTGAAGTTGGATCTGGTGATGGTAATGTCGCAAACTTAATTACAAACTCTGGAATAAATGTTATTCAAAGTGATATATCTTTTGAGATGGTAAATCTTGCAAAAAATAATAAAGTAAATTCTAGGATTATATATACCGTTTCAGATGCAGAAAATATACCCTGCAAAGATAACTCTCTTGATGCGATTATGATTGTAGCTACACTTCACCATCTTCCTTCACCAAAAAATTTTTTTATGGAGGCAAGACGAGCTCTAAAACCAGGTGGGTTGCTAATAATTGGTTTTGAACCTAATAGTTGGCCATATTTTATTTTTTACCCATTAATTCGATTCGTTAAGAGGCTTGTTAGATTAGATAGTTTTGTGAATTCAAAACATTCAGGAGTTTCTATTGGTGATTCGGAAACTGAAGGCTTTTCTTATTCTGATTTTCAATTATTTCTTAACCAATCTCAGTTAGAGTTAGTTAAGATTCAAAGAATATGGTTTTTTCTTGGTTATATTCATACTGCTCTATCGATCATTAATAGCAAATTGCCAAGTGATAAAACACTAAAAATTCCTTTATTTGTACAAAAGTTTATTATCAATATTGACGAATTTATTTTATGTATACCAATTATAAGAAATCTTTGTTGGCATTGGACGCTAGTTGCTAAAAAAATAAATTAATTAGAAATAGTAACTTTTTGAGGAGTAAATTTTGAAAATCTCAGTATGTATGGCGGCTTATAATGGTGAAAATTATATTGAGAAACAAATCTCATCAATACTATGTCAGCTAAAACCAGATGACCAATTAGTAATTGTTGATGATTGCTCAAAAGATCGTACAATTAATGTCATTAAAAATTTTAATGATTCTCGAATTAAATTATTAAAAAATAAATTTAATTACGGAGTTGTAGCAACATTTGAGAGAGCTTTGAGTGCCGCTGAGGGGAATATCATTTTTTTAAGCGATCAGGATGATGAATGGATAGATAATAAGCTTTCATTCATTACAAATTTTTTTGCATCTAATAACGTTGACCTTATAGTCCACGACGCGAAAATTATTCGGAATGGAAGCATAATTTCAAATTCATTATTTTCTGAAATTGGAAGTTCTGGTGGCTTTTTTAAAAATTTATACAGCAATTCTTTTACTGGCAGTTGTATGGCTTTTAGAAAAGATATTCTTAATAAGGTACTACCAATTCCTATTAAAAAAGGTATTTTTCATGATGCGTGGATTGGTATTTTAGCTAAATTCTATAAGTTTAAAATCATATTCATTCCAAAGACTTTAATTATTTACCACCGTCATAATAGTAATGTTTCAACAATGAAGCGAAGAAGCATATATAAAATTATTCCAGAGAGAATAAATTTGATTTTCTCCTTAATTAAAAGAGTAATTTATGGCAGGTAAAAAAAAGCTGTGTTTTCTATCAACTGTGGAATTTGCAGTAGATGTTTTTTTGTTCAATCACTTAAAAGAGCTATCAAAATTTTACAAAATTACAGTAATCACTAATAGAAAAAACAAAAGCTCCTCGACAAAAATATCAAAAGATATTAATGTCATAAATGTTAATTTTTCAAGGAAAATTAATTTGTTAAATGATCTAATTTGCCTTTTTCAGTTAATTGGAATTTTTTTAAAAACCAGATTTGATGTTGTAACGACAATAACGCCAAAGGCGGGTTTACTAGGGATGCTTGCATCCTTTTTAACATTTATTCCAATGCGAGTTCATTGCTTCACAGGGCAGGTATGGGCAGTAAAAAAGGGATTAAAGCGAATCTTTTTTAAATTATTTGATAAGATCATAAATTATTTTTCTACTCACAATATAGTAGATAGTAAATCTCAATTCAGCTTTCTATTAAATGAGAAGGTTATTTCTAAAAAAAATTCATTTGTTTTTGGTAAGGGCTCTATATGTGGGGTTGATTTGCTTAACTTTAGACCAAATAAAAAAGCTAGATCAGCCGTAAGAAAAAAGTTTAAAATCCCTGACTCTGCATTTATTTTTTTATTTGTTGGTAGGCTAAATAAGGATAAGGGTATATATGACTTAATAGATGCTTTTAAAAAGGCCAAACTTGAATCAGCTTTTTTAATGTTGGTTGGTCCGGATGAAGAGAATATTTCAATAAAATTCCAACATTGTAAAAATATCTTTATGCATGATTTTTCAGCATCCCCTCAAAATTTTATGGCGTCATGTGATCTATTATGTTTACCAAGTTATCGAGAAGGCTTTGGTAATGTCGTAATTGAAGCTGCTGCTGTTGGGGTTCCTGCAATGATTTCTGATATTTATGGTTTATGTGATGCCGTCGTTCCTAATAAAACTGGCATAGTTCATAATGTCGGTGATATTAACCACATGGTTGAGATGTTAAAATTGATGTGCGAAGATAAATTATTAGTAAAAAACCTTGGTAATGCAGCAAGAATTAGAGCTAAAAATGAATTTGATGCAAATCTAATTACTAAACATTGGCAGTCTTTTTACAAAACGGAAATTTCTAAATTCAACTAGATTCTATGATCGCAAAGAAAATTTCAGAAAGTATTTTTTCACTTTTTTCTTTTAAAGGTTCCACTCACATTTCCCTTATCTTAATAAATTTAAATATTTTCGTCTTTTTTTTAAATGTGGGTGCATTTTATTTGTATGGTCAAGATAGCTTTTATATTAATCGTGAAAGTATATATTTAGTTTCTATTATCGCATTGCAAGTTCATATATCACTTATAAATCGGCGGTTAAAATCTGATCCTTTTGTGTTAATTTTATCATTTATCACAATTGTCTATTATTGTTTTCGTGTTTTTACACTATTAATATTTAATGCATCTGATACTTTTATTAGAAATGAGGCTTATACTTCAAGCGATACAACCCATACCTTATATTTAATTTTTTTATTTAATTTTTTTATGTTGTTTGCATTTTATTTGGTCCCTATAAAAAAAATTCAGCGCTTCAAATTTTCAAGCCGCAATTATAATCATTTCATTGATACTCTTTTGCTTTTTGCAACCCTATTACTTTTGTTACATATGTCTGGTTTCTGGTTATATTTTGTTTCTATTTCAAGATTTTCTCAGGCAGCCTTTTCCCTTATAAATATTCATTGGATCATTTATTTTATATTTTTTATTCTTATCAAAAGATCATCTTTATCTTACTCAGTTTTAAAATCACATAAAATTTTTATTTCTATCCTCTTATTTATTCAATCACTATGGTTAATTGTAGGAGGCTCAAGAGGTTACCTTGTTTTCTTTATAGAAATTATACTAATTGGGATACTTTCTCTAGGTAGATTTAGATTAAATAATCGCCATCTCTTTAAAGCATTTCTTTTAGCTCCAATCCTTTTATTATCTTTATATATAATTTTTATGTTTGCGAGTGATCAACGCAAAGCCCCTGACATTACAGGGAAAATTAAAGGCATTGTTGAAAATATTGAGGGTTTTATATATCGACATCAAGAGGATAGTGATGAAATAAAAAGTAATCTGAGGAAGCTCACAAATAGGATTGGGTACCTAGATATGCCCGCTGAAATATTATCAAACAAGGATAAATATGAATTTATTTTTTCACCAAGTTTTTATGCTAAGAGTTTCACAGATAACCTCTTAACACCTGGATTTGACATCTTTGACACTCCCAAAGTTTCGAGATCTCTTTATTTTGTTCATCAAAATAAAAACAATAATATTCCTTCAAAAGATTTTGGTATTCAGAATGGTATACATCACTCTGATATGTTGACAATTTATGGTGAGTTTTTTATGATTTTTAGTTGGTTGTCATTGCTTATTGTCTTCATATTTGCTTATTTTTTAAAGTGGCTTTATTACTTAAAATTTAAAGCAAAAGACTTTGGACTAGTCGCATTCGTGCGACCAACTATACTTTTGTATTTTTACTTTTCTTTAAATTCTTTTGGGGTGGATTGGATTATCAGTACATATATTGTCCCAATTATTTCTACCTTAATTATTTTTATGGTTTACCATAAAATTTTCTTTAAATCACAATGAAGCGGTTTTTCGACTTACTTTTCTCGTTTATGGCATTAGCAGTTCTGCTCTTACCGTTTATATTTATTGCTTTTTTAATTAAATTTACATCAGATGGCCCAATACTACATTGGTCTGACAGAGTTGGTAGAAAAAATAAAATTTTTAAAATGCCGAAATTTAGATCAATGTATGATCATACCCCTCCTGATAAAGCAACCCACCTTCTTCAAGAACCTGAAATTTATGTTACAAAAATTGGTAAACTTTTACGATTAACAAGCCTTGATGAGACTCCACAATTTATTTGTGTTATCAAGGGAGAGATGAGCCTTGTAGGACCAAGACCAGCCCTTTTTAATCAAAAAGATTTAATTAAATTAAGACAATTTCATGGAGTTGATAATTTGGTACCTGGTATAACTGGATGGGCTCAGATTAATGGAAGAGACCAACTCTCGATTAAAGAAAAAGTAAAATTGGATATTGAGTATAAAAAAAATCAAACTATTTTTCTTGATATACAGATTTTATGGTTTACTATCTTCTCAATAAATAAAAAAAATAAAATTTCACATTAATAGTTATTTATCTAAATGTCCATGATTATCAAAAGCCCTAAAATTATAATTGCTTATATTCACGATATATTTGCTGTTTTTTTTGCTTGGGTAATGGCGTATGTTTTTAGATTTAACCTAGATATTCCTGACTTTTATTTATCTCAAGTTTGGCAAGTTCTTCCATACATAATTATTCCACAATCCATTTTTTTTATTTATGTTGGTCTCTATAGGGGTCTATGGAGATTTGCGAGTCTTCCAGATTTAAAAAGAATTGTAATTGCATCTTTCTTTGCATTTCTATTAATTTTAGCAATAAGTTTTTTTATAAATATACCAAGATCCATAATACTTTTATTTCCAATATTATTGGTTTTTTCATTAGGAACAAATAGATTTATTTATCGATTCTATAGAGAAGGTAATTTTTTTAAAAATAAACAAGGAAAACCAATTCTAATTATTGGTGCTGGTAAAGCAGGCAAAGCAGTCTCCAAAGAATTATTATTAAATAGAAAATTTAATATAATTGGTTTTTTAGATAATGACATGTCTTTGCACGGTCGCCACATCAATGATATTAAAATTTTAGGAGGCACAAATTTACTTAAGGAACTTGTTAATCGCTTTTTAATTAAAGAAATAATTTTAACAGTACCATTATCCAGCATGGATGCGCGAAAAGATGCATTATTGCAGGCTACAAATTTAAACTTAAAAGTTTTAATCACCCCCTCGGTAGATGAATTAGTAAGCGGAAAGCTTACAATTTCAAGATTAAGAAGTGTTGATGTTGTAGATATTCTTGGTAGGGAGCTTGTAAATTTAAGTGATAGTAAAATAAAGCAAGATTTAAATAATAGTACAGTTCTTTTAACTGGAGCTGGTGGTTCAATTGGATCTGAATTATGTAGACAAATCGTTCAGTTCAAACCTAAAACTATAGTGTGCCTTGATATTTCAGAGTTTGCACTTTATAAGCTTGAAGAATCTCTTAGTAAAAATAAAAATAAAAATAATAAAATAAATTTTATATTCTTATTGGGTGATATTAAAAATAGTAATCTTATTAATAGAATTCTTAAGAAATATAAACCTTCTATCGTTTATCATACTGCTGCTTACAAGCACGTACCTATTCTAGAAAATGAAAATATATCCGAAGTCTTTTCAAATAATGCCTTAGGTACTTATCTTATTGCAACTGCATGCAAAAAAAATAATGTTGATAAGTTTATTTTAGTTTCTACCGATAAGGCTGTAAATCCAACCAATATTATGGGTGCGACTAAGAGGCTTGCTGAAATGATTTGTGAAGGCCTTCAAGAGCCAAAGGGAACTAATTTTGTTATTGTCAGGTTTGGGAATGTTCTTGATAGTAGCGGGAGTGTAATCCCAAAATTTCGTGATCAAATAACTGAGGGTGGGCCGATAACTGTTACCCATCCAGATATTACTCGTTTTTTTATGGCCATACCTGAGGCTGCCCAGCTTGTAATACAATCATCCATTATGGGGGAAGGGGGAGAAATATTTGTGCTAGATATGGGTGATCCTGTGAGAATAATCGATTTAGCTAAAAGTATGATTAAGTTATCAGGTTTAACTGAGGAAGATATTGAAATTAAATTTGTTGGCTTAAGGCCAGGTGAAAAGTTATACGAAGAAATTTTAGTAGAGGGTGAAAATATACTGCCAACAAGGCACAAAAAAATATTTATTGCTAAAACAAAAAAAGTTTCGCTAGGTTGGGTTTCTTCACTATTAAGCTGGATTCATAAAGTACCATCGAAAAAAGAAGAAACCATAAAGAGTGAATTAAACAAATGGGTTGCTGAATACAAAAAACAATAAACTTAAATTAGCTCATCAATTTTTTCAATCTCTTTATAGATTTTTATCGAACTCCAATCTTGATCTCGACCATATCCATAGCGTGCCAAAATAAAAGGTAATTGATTAAGGTTAGCAGATAAACCATCATTAACAGTATCTCCAACAAAAAATGCTTTACTAAAGTTATTATTTTTTAAAATTTCTTTAATCATTTCGTCTTTATTTCTTATTTGACTTTTGCTATCACTACATTCGATTGAAGTAAAATAATCCTGCCAACCAAAATGATTAATTAGTTTAATGGTAGGCGCATATCTTTTATTAGTAGCCACTGCCATTGATATTTTTTTCATACTCAGTTTTTTTAATGTTTCAATTACCTTAGGATAAGGTTGGGCATTCTTAATTGCATGTTTATCATGCATCTCAATGAACAGATTTACAAATTTGTCTAGTTGGCCTTGATGTTTTGGGCCTAAAATTTCAGATGCAGTATCACGGAGAGGGGGTCCTATTAGAATATTTTTAGCATAATCAATTCTTTCGGGTGCAAGATAATTTGTTATGCTTTGAAAGCATTGATATATTGCTTTTTCAGAGTCAACCAATGTTCCATCAAAATCAAAAATTATTGCTTGATTCAAAGATTGACCCAACCATCTTCTTTAATACTTTGTTGAATGCTTTCAAGTGTCCTTGAGTTCCATAATGCATCTTCATTTGATAGCTTAAGTTTAATGTCCGAACTAATGACCTTATTAAAATGATTAATTTCAAGAATAAAATGATTAGCTGCTGGGACAACTTCCTCTGTTAACCCAGAACTTTCTGTATTGATAATTATTTTGGCTTGTTTATCTTCTGGTTGCCATACCGTTGGACATTTAACTCTACCTAATGGTCCAAATGCTTCAAACTCGGACCTACGGGTACATT
>Ga0233435_1000712_pt1 | contig 36634 bp, 44 predicted proteins | sample SI_122_August201_3_FD_182735 | JGI IMG/M metagenome (GOLD analysis project Ga0233435, IMG submission 182735) | Seawater microbial communities from Saanich Inlet, British Columbia, Canada - SI_122_August2016_135_MG | ecosystem: Environmental > Aquatic > Marine > Inlet | place: Canada: British...
TTAATGGGGGCGATATTATTCTTTGCCTTCTATATAACACAGGAAGACAGAAACTTTTTCTGTCGTAAATTATGGAGTAAATTGTGGACACGAAAATAGGAAAATTAGTAGGTGCTGGTATAGCGATTGTATTATGGATAGGGTTATTATTACTATCTAACTCTGCTAAGGCAGATTATATTACAATGGACGTAGATTCATCTGTGCGCAGTGGCACAATGAGATGTGATAGTGTTAAGAGTTGTTATGTTAAGACATTACAGATGGAGCAACGTGGTTCTGTTCAATATTGTAATTCAGTAACAATTAAAAGAGATGGTAGAGTAGTTTGGTTTAAAAACTATTATAGATAACTTTACAATTGATATGAAATAGGGTATAATATACTTTATGGATTTTGAATTATATAATTATTATGACCAACGAACAGTAAATAATGTTCCGTTCCTTAACTCTAAGGAATTCAAATATATAACAAACAAATGGGGCAAAGTAGAATGTAGAGAAACCCTCGCAGAATACATTGCCTCTAACCAATCTACATTTCCTTTTAATGTTATCAATAAAAGGGCAATGGTTAAAAACTTTCTCAAATTGAATACTACTAGGTATGAGAAATACTTAACACCATCATCACCAGAAGTTGATAGTAATATTCTTGAGAAGTATGATGACTACAAATACGATTATCATAGTAATGCATTAGGTATGGTTGACTGTCCTTCTGCACCATTTAATAGGGTATCTGATTATTTCATGAGGAAACTTAGATGGTCTTGTCCATCATATGGACACAAGAGTCCAATTGAAGTGTGGGAAAATGGTGAAGCAAAGGAAATTTGGGGTGTGCTTGGAGTTCTGTGGCGAGGAGTTAATGGTACACATTTTAACGATGATGGTGAGTGCACTGCTGGGGAATTGTCGAGCAACTCATATGCCGTGGCATTCAGACTAGGTTCTTACATAGCAACTCAATTCAAACCAATAGTAGCAAAGTCTGTATATGAGATGACAGATGCTAAACGTGTATTAGATACAAGTATGGGATGGGGAGATAGACTAGCAGGGTTCTTTGCGTCATCAGCAACAGAGTATATTGGTTGTGACCCAAACCCAAATACCTTTAAGATATATAAAACAATGGCAGTTGAGTATTCAAACATACTCTCTAATGACCACACTATCACTGCTGATATTGAAGACTACTTTGAATTAGTCGGTGATAAAAAATCAATTAAAATATATCGTTGCGGTGCAGAGAATCTACCTTGGGATAGTATAAGCGATATAGATTGTGCATTCACCAGTCCACCATATTTTAGCACTGAGAGATATAACGAGGGTGGTGATAAAGAATCTGACCAGTCATGGAGTAAGTTTAATGAGTATAATAATTGGAGGGATGACTTCTACCTGCCAGTTGCTAAACACTCATTTGAATCATTATCTGATAAAGGATTCTTAATCGTGAACATAATGGATCCTAAAATCAAAGGTGTTAGGTATTATTCGTGTGATGAATTAGTTGATTCGTTAAAGGATAAGTTTATTGGACAGTTTGGCATGAGGATAATGCAAAGACCACAAGGTAGGCATTTATATTCAACTCCAGAAGAATTGAAGGAATATCTTAATAAGTCTTATATCGAAAACGTATGGTGTTTCAGTAAGAGTGATGAACCAATTGATTTGTTTAGAGAGTCAAGAGTAGCAACACTAGATTCTTTCTTTTAGTTAGTGACGATACCCATATCATTATAATCTTGTTTTAACCATTCAAGCTCTAGTTCTCTATCTTGAGCATATAAATCTTCTACATCACCTTTAGTATCATTGATGATATCTAGTTTAGCAGTTCCATTAATGATAACATTTTTATGGTTTGCCATAGCACAATGATATATCTCATGTCCCATTATTGTCATTGCCTCTCTATCATCCCAAATCTCAGCAGGAATGATATGAACGAAGCAAACATCTTCATCTGGATTAACAACAGCAAACCCTCGTACACCAGCACCATCTGGTAATTTCTCACCAGTATTTTTTTCAAATGCTTCGTTTAACCTTTCGGGGAATTTGTATAATATAAGTTTAACAATGAAGTTAGTTCGTCCAATTTCGGATGTATCATCTCCTCCATACTTTGCTAGATTGAAGTCGTCAAGTGCTTCCACTTGTGAATATATTAGTGCGAATGCAAACCACACAAAGAATGTAATTACTATCTTGTCGAATACTCTCATAACTACTTATTTATATAAATACTGAAATATACAACTATGGTTTCAGGCATGGATTTTCTATCAATTGTAAGTGAAGTTGGGTTCCCAATAGCAGGTGCTGGTGCAGCAGGATACTTCGTATTTCTAACAGTTAAGTTTATTCTTGCTGGTGTTACTGGTGGTGTGCACGGACTTAAAAATATCATCGGTGCTTTAGATAATAGAGTACAGACAATGAATAACGACTTAGTAAAGATTGATGCTCTTATGAGTTATGCATTAAAGGTCAAACCTAACATTGACAGAATTGCTGCCAATGAAGGAAAGGAGGATGCTCGACGTGACTGATACTTTAGTGAATGGCATTAGTCAATACGGATTCCCAATCATTGCTGCAATGGGACTTGGTTACTTTGTATTTTATATATGGCAATGGGTGACTACAGAAATTAAACCAGTTATAAGTTCTGCTCAAAAGACTTTAATTGGATTGGTAGATAGAATTAGAATGTTAGATAATGATATGATACGTTTGAATACAAAACTTCAAATGGTATTAGAATACCACGAAAAGAATGGTATTCCTATTGACGGTGAATTGAAAGATATAATGGAGAAGTATGCGTCAAGTAATACACAATTTAATCAAGACTCTAATCGTAATAAGTCTAAGTAATGTAATAGCAAGTCCGTTTACGCACGAGTTTTCAAATCCATCGTTTACTGGTAACGCAGGTGCACATTGGTTAAGCATTGAAGAGAAACTACTAAAGAAGAAAGAGATGTTTGCTGATAGGAAACGTGCTGAAGCAGAAAAGGCATTAGCATTATCGAATAAAAGCAATCTTAAAAAGTTCTTTGCTAACGTAGAAGCACGTATCTATGCTAACTTATCAAAGCAATTGGTAGACCAGATGTTTGGGGAAACCTCATCAACAACTGGCACAGTAACAGTAGAAGGCAATACCATCACTTATATTAAGACTGATGATAGTATCGTATTAACAGTTGTAAATGAAGATGGTACTACAACTGAAATGACTTTACCAGTTAATTCCTTTACATTCTAATGGAATATCTATTAGCAATATTATTAGTATGTACATTATCAGGTTGTGCCACACTAGATGGACCTGAGTTTAATGATATGAGTCAAGCAACTATACCTACAATACCTGTTCTTGATGGCGAGCCAATGATGGTTGCTGTTTATAAGTTTAGTGATTTGACAGGACAAAGAAAACCTGGAGAGAAGTTTGCTAATATATCCACGGCAGTAACTCAAGGTGGGTTAGAACTACTAATAATGTCACTTAATGAGATTGGTGATGGTAAATGGTTTAGTGTATTAGAACGAACGAGTTTAGATTCTCTTATTAAAGAACGACAATTAATAAGGAATGGAAGGGAATCGGTTGAAGGTGATGCTTCTCAGAAACTACCAACACTTGTATTTGCAGGTGTGATGATTAATGGTGGTATTATAGGATATGATTCTAATATAACCACAGGTGGTTCAGGTGCTAGGTTCTTAGGAATCGGTGCTGTTACTGAGTACAGAGAAGATATGGTTACAGTATCTTTGAGGTTGACTTCAATTGCTACTGGCGAAGTATTATTATCATCAACGGAATCGAATATAATTTATAGCAAGTCTGTTGATGGGAACATATTTAGATTTGTAGATTTGGGGACAGAACTTGTAGAATTAGAATCTGGTGCGACAAAGAACGAACCAGTAACATTCGCAGTAAAGAGAGCAATTGATAAAACGATTGTTAGTTTAATCCATAAGGGAAATAAAAAAGACTTATGGAAATTTAAAAGAGGAGAATAAGATGAATAAGTTTATCGCATTCTTTGTTATGAGTTTGATGACATTTATATCATACGGTGCTGACAATAAGTTATACATCGACCAAACTGGTGATACGTTAAGTGCAACTATTGTACAAGATGGTGGTGGTAATACTATCGGTACATCAGTAACAGACTTCACTTTGAAAGGTGATACGATGACATTTAACGTAGACCAAACAGGTAGTACGAATACATTAACTGGTGTTGTTGCTGGTGATGATTCCGATACAGTGATTGCTGTTACAGGTTCATCAAATGACATTGCGTTAAATGTATGTACATCAAGTACAACAGCAGGTGCTGGTAATTGTGAAGACGTAGATACTAATATAACATTAGATGGTTCGTCGAATGACTTGACTGTTGATGTTGGTTTAGTAACTGATGCAGGTGGATTGAATTTAGCAATTGATGTAACTGGAAGCACAAACACAATTGACATGGATTTAGATTCTGGTAGTGATGGTTTAACCAATTCATCAGTTGATTTAGATATTACTGGTAGTACAAATACTGTAACACTTGACCAAACAGGTACGTTGACATCTAATGTGTTTAAACTTAACCACACTGGTGGCACGAGTGGCTTCACTATTACGCAGACTGGTGGTACTAATAATAATGTATTGGATTTAACTACTACTGGTGATGGGCATACGGTTACTGTTACTCAGCAGTAGTTTATTACTTTCTCTCAATGTATTTGGGAGTATCGGTAATATAACTACACATGAAGGTATTGGTGAAATTAACCGTGGTAAAGATAAGTTCGTCACTGAATCTAAACTTGGTGTAGAACAACTTGATGATATACGAACTGGCAGTGGCAAGATTGGTATCACGTTTGAAGACTCGACTAAGGTTAAGATATCTAAGAACTCAAGTTTAATAATCGATTCATTTATATATGATGCCAAGACTGGCAAAGGTGCATTGTCATTAAAAGCAACACTCGGAACAGTACGTTATGCTTCTGGTTTGATTGCGAAACGTAATCGTAAACGAGTAAAGATAAGTACACCGTCTGCTAATATCGCAGTACGTGGTACAGCATTCTCTATGACCGTTGACGAACTAGGACAATCCCTTATTATTCTATTGCCTAATGCCGATGGAACTGTTGGTGAAATAGCAGTTTCCACTGGTATGGGTCAAGTTATTCTTAATCAAGCATTTCAGGCAACTGCTACTAAGTCTTTAGAAATGACTCCATCACCACCAGTGCTATTAGAACTAAATGAAAGTCAAATTAATAATATGCTACTTGTTGAGAAACCTAAAGAAATAGATAATGGTGATAATCCTCTTGACTTTAATCCGTTAGACTTTAATGAGTTGGATATACCAGTATTAGATTTTAATGAGTTAGATATAAATGAACTCGATGTTGATTTACTCTATAACCCTTTAGATAACATCACTGACCATATTGACGGAAGGACTTCTGGTTTTAATAAAGTAACTCAAGTTAATACAATTATATCTGAGACCCAAGTCAGAATCATTCGGCAAGTTGGAGACTATATAGATATAAAGATGGATGCTGATTATGATTATGAGATTTACTTAGACCAAGGTCAAGAACTCTTTATCGAAACAGGAGATAATCCTACATCATTTTTTGACATAACACAGAACTAAATTATGAAAAGATTACTAAACCCTTGGTGGGCAATACTAACAGTTTTATTAATGACATTCGTTCGATATGAAGACGGATTCTTTGTTGAAACTGCTAGACTTAAATCATTTGACTACACAATTGCTCAATCCCCTAAAGTAGAATCCCAAAGTATTGTCTTATTAGACATAGGTGAACAAGCATTAAAAGATAAAGGACAGTGGCCTTGGAAACGTGATGAAGTAGCAAAGATTGTTAATAGGTTATGGGTGAATGGTGCGGGTATAATAACTCTCAATTTATTATTTGCCGAAGAAGATAGACTTGGTGGTGATGAAACGTTTGCTAAAGTAATATCAGATAAGTTGGTACTAGGAACTCAAGTAGCGAGTACAAAAGCATTAGACACTAAAGGTAAAGAAGCAAGTGTTGCTATTGTAGGTGGTGACCCAGATGATATTCTAAATTGGATTCCAGAATATCAAGGTATGGTATCCAACATCGATTCTATTAATAATAACTTAGCAGGTGTTGGTGTTGTATCTACTATGCCTGAGATTGACGGTGTGACTAGACGTATTCCTATGCTGACTAGGGTTGGTAAAGAAATGTATCCAAGTCTAGCACTTGAAACATTAAGAGTGTATGCTGAAGATGATTTATACCAAGCAAAGATAGGTGAGTCTGGTGTAATCGCTGTACGTGTTCCTAACTATGATACGATATACACTGACACATATTCACGTGTATGGATTAATTGGGCAAATGAATTTACTCATTATGAATTAACTGAGGAACTAGACTACTCTGTGTTTGCTGATAAGATAGTTATAGTTGGTTTAACTGCAGAAGGACTTGCATCTTCAGTAGCAACTGGAGTGGGTACAGTCGGCAACCACGAACTCCAGGCACATCTATTACAGTCTATCATCGACGGAGTCACACCAGTCAGACCAGACTTTGCAGACTTTGGGGAACTAATTACAACCTTTTTAATCGGGTTTACCATTATTGTATTGTTTAGATTCATACCCGTTATGTGGATGTCCGTTCCCGTCGCAGTCGTCGTCGGTGGTGTCATCTACGGAACGGAATATGCTTATACTAATTACTTGTACTTAATAGATGCTTCGTGGTTATTGGCAACTATATTAATCGTTACATTACATAGTGCCTTTGCTAAGTTTATGTTAGAGTTCTTATTAAAGCAACAAATTAAGAAACAGTTTGGTACATATCTTAGTCCTGCACTTGTAGAAAAGTTACAGAAGAACCCAGAACTATTACAACTTGGTGGTGAGAGTAAAGAACTATCAATTATGTTTACTGATGTTAGAGGGTTTACTGCTATCTCTGAACACTACGGTGATGATGTTCAAGGATTAACATCCATTATGAATCGTTATATGACTGCGATGACTAAACGTATTATTGATAATGATGGCACAGTTGATAAGTATATCGGTGATGCTCAAATGGCATTTTGGAATGCACCAGTGGACGATGAACATCACGCATACAACGCAGTTAGAACTGGTCTTGATATGATTAATGATTTAAAAGTATTCAATGAAGAGATAACTGCTGAAGGTCATCCACCATTTGCTATGGGTTTAGGTATTAATACTGACACGGTTGTTGTAGGTAATATGGGATCTGACCAACGATTTGATTACACTTGTTTGGGTGATGGTGTTAATCTGGGTGCTAGAATTGAAGGGCAAACTAAAACGTATGGGGTTGATATTATCATTGGCGAGAATACTGCTGATGCAATAGCAACTGATTTCAACTTTACTACATTACAATTAGATTGTATTGCTGTTAAAGGTAAAACTAAAGGGGTAGATATCTATACGGTTGTTGAGGGAGTATGGGGCAGGAAGTTTGACCACGATGATATGATGCGTATGTACTTTGAACAAAACTTTAAAGGTGCTACTAAAATGTGCGAAAGTCTCAAAGGGTATTTTGACGGACAGTTAGATGGGTTCTATGATATATGGATAGAACGTTGCAAAGGTATGAAAGTTAAGAAAGACTGGGACGGAGTATATCGTCCCACTACTAAGTAATTATACTGACTCTTTCCAATCAGCACCAACTTTACGATGACCATTCCAAGCAACGAATCCACCCAAACGTAATGCATAGTATGCAAGGTTGTTAAGTAGTCTGAACCCATTCACTTCGATATTGATATCACGGAACGTTTGGTCTGCTTGTTTCTGTGTCATAACGTGACCAGATTCTTTTTTATTCTTCTGTAAAAGAACAGTGTACTTATAAGCATAGTCGTGCACTAAACCACCCATAAGCAATACACCAACTGGACTTAACCAAGTATGTAAAAACTTAGGAATAGAAGCACCATCAAATACAAAACCTTTAGGAACTATATAATCTTTACCATCAATATTAAAATGAAAGTCTTTAACGATTTCCCAAGTACGAGTTCCCATTAACCACATCCATATAGCACCCCAGAACCCTTTACCTTTTGTTGGTATTGAGATTGGTTTCATATGAGGCATCTCTTTAATCTTAAATGACATACCAGAAGTAAAGTCTTTATCGAAAAAGTTAATCAGTGCACCTATAATAACTAATACACCCACCACCGTGAATTGCCAGAAGTCAATTAATAAATTTATTATTGTTTCCATATCTATCTCCTTTTTAGTGTGTTCTTTAAGTAAGTCGCATAAGCACTACCACCTATAACGATTGTTAATAACACAATTAATAATAATATATCCATTATTTTCTCCTTTTGTAATCATATTTATTTTTTATTGACTTTTGAGTAGTTTTATAGTATAATATAAGTATGGTGGGGAATAACCCTACTATAAAGGTTGGTTAATATTAAAAAGGAGATATAAATAATGTATAAAGTAAATTACGGAACTGATGAAAATCCAGTATGGAGATTGGTTGAACATATTATAGCAAATGGAGAACACTTCGTTTATAAAGTAAAAGATGGTATTAACATTTGTAGGAGAAAGAAATGAGTAATGGAATAACAAAGGGTAATCGCCCACCATTTTGTGGTAATTCAGAAGTAACAAGAAATATGACCAACCCTATGAATAATAGAACTGGTAAAGAAAGTGTGCGACTAACACAAGACTATAAAAAGGGTCTTAAATCTCAAGAGGAATTAAATGAACTTAGATAGAACAGGAAATGGTTACTTAGTTGACCCAACAACGTGGTCACTTGATGTGATGCACGAGATGGCAAAGGAAGATGATATTACATTGAGTGAATCTCAAGTGATGCAAATTGAAAAGGCAAGAGAATACTTCGATGAGAATTCAAGTGTTCCTCCAATTAGAACTTTTGCTAAGTATGTAGGAATTGATAAAGGTAAACTATTCAAAGAATGGTTGACTGGTCCATTGAAACCTATTACTAAATATGGTGGACTTCCTCAACCGACTGGTTGTGTTTAAATAATACCTAAATATAGTATCTAACATCAAGGTACTATATGACGTGTCATTCTAAATGGTGTTCTACCATCACAGCAATATCCCAGTTAGCAGTAACATCCGTTATTGTATATGCTGGATTAGTAGTTGGTTCTCATATGGAATCTTGGTCTGAATCTTTCAAACAAGGTTCTGATGATTTACATTCAATCAGACAGAATATGAATCAAATGACTTATTCAATGGAATCTATCAATCGAGATATGACCACGATGAATAATACAACTCTAGCAATGGAGAAACATATTCATCAACTAACTCAGCAAATTGATTATATGAATGGTGCTGTTGGAAATATGTCAAACAAGTTCTCACCTCAAGGTATGGCAAGAAGTTTTATGCCGTTCTAACTTTACTTTCAATCACTTTTATAGTATAATATAATATACGAACCACTAAAAGGACATAAATGATTGAAGTATTAAATAGAGAAAAGTTTTCACACATGGTCGAGAAACTTGTAATAGCAAAACGAATATCATATATGGATGCAGTCGTATGGTGGTGTGAGGAGAATGAATTTGAAATTGAGGATACAGCAAAACTACTATGCCCTTTAATCAAAGAAAAGATTAAGGTTGAGGCACAAGATTTAAACTACCTTGAGAAGACTGCGAGGTTGCCGATTTGATTCTAACGATGAATGGATTTGACACATACAAAACCTATCTTGCTATTAAGCAACACTTCACTAATAAGAATTATGACTTCTTTAAGTATAATGGTAAAGTAAAAGCAAGTCCAACCTCATATGAAGTTCGTAAAGACAAATACTTCTTTGAGAAAGCAAGTAAGAAGTTTAAGCATGAAGAATTCATTGACTACATCGTAGCAAACATCACCCGTAATAGCGACTCTTGGATTGGCAACCTAATGCAAGAGAACAATCAAGTAAACTATAAGAAGTGGCAGAAAGTAATTGAGTCAATGTCGTACACATTTAAAGAAGATGTTGGTGTGATTAATGAGTATGAAGAAAACTTCAACAACGTGTTTAAGATGGTTGATAATAAACACCCAATACTATTCAGACTATACTCAAGAGGTAAACTCAGTATAGAAACAATGGTTATACTAGACGATCTGGTAAACTACTCTGAGGGGTGGTATAAATATAGAGATAATATACTAAATGATTTTGTGGATATGATGAGGAAATATAAACCTTTCCTTCATAATAGACTACAAGTGGATAAGAAAAAATATAAAAGAATTGTGCTCGAAAACTTTACTTATGAGTGAGAAGAGAGTATAATAAAGGTGTAGATGATGAAAAGGATAGAGCAATCTATCTGAATGTGAACAAAAATAATACAATAAAATACAATACAATACGGAGATACAAATATGGGCGATTTCGCTAGTCTTAAAAAATCAAGAGGTTCCTCTCTTTCAAAACTAATCCAAGAAACAGAAAAACTACAAACCAAATCAGGTGGTTGGGGTGGAGCAGATGAACGTCTGTGGAAACCAGAAGTAGATAAGTCGGGTAACGGTTATGCTGTTATTCGATTCCTACCAGAGCCATCAGGTGAAGACTTACCATGGGTAAGAATCTTTGACCACGGTTTCCAAGGTCCAGGTGGATGGTATATCGAAAATTCTTTAACATCTATCGGTGAAAAAGATCCACTAGGTGAGTACAACTCAACTCTATGGAACAATGGAACTGATGCTGGTAAGGAACAAGCAAGAAAACAAAAACGTAGATTAAAATACTTTGCTAATATCTATGTGGTTAAAGATCCAGGCAATCCTGCTAATGAGGGTAAAGTATTCTTATATCAATTCGGTAAGAAAATTTGGGATAAGATTAATGAGTCAATGAACCCTGAGTTCGAAGATGAGAGTCCAATCAACCCATTCGATTTTTGGGAAGGTGCTGATTTTAAACTGAAGATTCGTAAGGTTGAAGGATATCGTAACTATGATAAATCTGACTTTGATGCACCTAGTAAGTTGCTTGAAGATGATGAAGCATTAGAGAAAGTATATGATTCTTTATACTCACTCAAAGCATTCTTAGACCCTAAAGAGTTTAAGTCATATGTTGAGTTAGAAACTAAGTTGAATCGTGTACTAGGTCTTAATGGTTTAGCACCTAAGACTACTGCTGAAGATTTTGATAAGGCAGAAGAAGTTGCTGAAGCACCTGCTGCTGAAGTTAAGAAAGAACCTACGTTGAAGACTGAAAGTCCGTTCGTAGGTGATGACGATGAGTCACTATCTTTCTTTGAGAAGTTAGCAAACGAGGACTAAACTAAAATAGTTTAATTTGATTAGGGATCTTCGGATCCCTTTTTTATAGGAGAAATAAAATGGATTTAAAACCATTACACGATAGAGTTATCGTAAAAGTAGAAGAAAAAGAAAGTACAACTGAGTCTGGGTTAATCTTAACTCAAACTGCACAAGACAAATCTAATAGAGGATTGGTAGTTGCTGTTGGACCTGGACTTAGAGATGGTGATAAAATTAGACCACTAACCGTTAAGGAAGGTGACTTCGTTATGTTTGAAAGAGCAGGTGCTTCAGAAATGGAGTCTGACTATATGGTAATGCATGAGTCAAGTATCGTTGCTATTATTGGTTAATTAGGAACTAACGTTCTAAAGTAATCTAAGTCAGCATTGTTCGCAGGGTTGGAGTTTGGGTTGTTTGCTGATCCACCGCCAACGAATGTATTATTATTGAATTGTTGCGAACTATTGGAATTTTGAGTGGCACCAGCATCAATAACAATATTTTGATTTCCAAGTCCATGCCTTCTATTCAATTCCTCAATTGACATCATTTGGACTTCTTGTCCATCAACGTTGGTATAAGTGCTACGATTCCTTGCAATCAAACCTTCCAGCAATTTTCGGTTTGCTTGACATTGTTCCTTTTTGATTTCCGATTGTTTTGCTTCAGATAAGATTTCATCATCACCAAACCCCATGAAGTCCATTAGTCCGTCCCACTTATCCTCGAACCATTTACCGATCTTCTTCATCGTGTTCTTTATCGCATCAAAAATTTGATCGAATATTTTATCCGTATCAATTTTATCTAGTTTCTTAGCAAACTCATCAAAACCAAATAGTCTAGCCACCCATGCAGCTAAACTTAAAGTTAGTTTCAGGGGCAATGTTACCAAAGCACGAACAAACCCATACAGTCCTGCTTTGACTGCCAGCCAAATAGATCCAGTATCTTCATAAACCTTTTTAGCATCTTCAAACCCTTTATAAAGACTATACAACAAAGCACCAATCACCAATGCGATTCCGATAAACGGTGCCAAAACAGCAAGAGCAGGTAGTAATGATGCATACATCCCCTGTATCCCAAGACCAACTGCTATGACAGCACCACTTAGTAATCTAGCATACTTTAATAATTTAGCACCAGCCGCAATTGCGAGTGCTTTTGCAGAATCCATCATGGCAATAGATGTTGCCACAACTGCGTTTCTAAGCCACTTTGCCCAATGAACAAGTTTTGCCCATGCAGATGCAGCGAGTGCTTTTGCAGAATCCATTAGATTGATCCAAGCGATGCCGATTGCAGTGGTGAACAATCCAGCCCAATGTTTTAGTTTTTTCCACATGGTGGCACCACCAATGGTTGTGGCAGTTCCCGAAAGATAGGCTCCAGCAACTTTCACACCTGCCGCAAATGCAACACCTGCTCCCCACAAAAAATTTAACCATCTAAATACTTTAGCACCAATCCAAAATGATGATATTACTAATGCGATTTCGGCGATATTATCGATAAGCAACCCAAGCATCCACTCCAATCCATATTCTGAATCCCAAACGACATCATACAACTCGTCCAATGTTGGTTTTAACTCTTCCCAATTCAATGCTGCTGTTAAAGCAGTTGCTAAGAATCCGATGTTCAATAACCAATTCTTAATCTTATCCCAAACAGTTTCCTTGCTTAACATTTTTGCCACTTTGTCTAATGACTGTTTAATCTTTCTAATAGCAACGAAGAATATCAATTTACCAAAACCACCAAGACCTCTTTGTTCTTCAAGATCTTGTTCAAGTCGACCAGCCATGCTGTGCTCTTTTTTTTCCATTCTGTCTTCATTCTTCTTATCGAATAATAAAGAACTAGCACTGTTCTTAGCAATAGTAACTAAGGATTCTTTCATCATGCCAAACACATCACCAAAACCCATATCATTATCTTCAACTAATCGTTGAGCATTAACTGGTTTCCATTCAGTTAGGTTGTCATAGAACCCCTCTAAAGAATCGTCTATACTTTCCCACTGACCGGTTGTATCTTTTAATAGGTGTTCTTTAAGAACTTTAGAAATATTATCTGTAGACTTTTTAATGGCGAGCATACCAGTTCTGAGACTTTTTTGAAGACGTTTTCTCCCCTCATCTGCTGACTCCATTTGCTCACCAATTGCGTTTACAATTGGTAGATTTATTTGACTGTTATTTGCTGCCATTCTTCTGTCTCTCTTCTTGTTCTTCTAAAAAGTTCTTTAAAAATATAATGTATATTTCCCTTTCAAAAGGAATCATATTATCAAGTTCGGACAACGAGTATTTATGGTGTTGCATTAATGCGAAATTTAACTGGTAGTGATTCGCTAACGAATCATGCATTAATGCTACATAAAAAAACTTTGTAATCCTTCAAGTTTAATAGAATCCTTCTTACCACATTCTTCACATGTCCATTCAACTTCATGAGAAAGTTTTGGAAGATTGTTAAAGAATTCAGTCATCTTCATAAATTGAGATTGGTTAAGTCCATCTACCCAGTCTTTAATTTCTTTCTTAGTAAATTCGTTGTAAACATTATTATCATCAAAAACATATTCAACACAATTATTTATTACATCAAACATTGATTCTGGTGATTTTTCGTCAATTAAATTAACATCATCAACCCCAGGATATCTAAGGAAAACACCGATATCATCAGTAATCATTATTTTATTCTCAACTTCCTTATCAGTAACTTTAATATCATCAATGTTAATTTCAATTTCAGTAGAATGTTTACATTCCGATTCTTCATCTGGATGACCAATCTTAAGTTTGATCACTTCACCAACAGACTTTCCTCTAAGTTTCATGAATAGATATTCAATATCAAAGGTTGCTAGTTTCTTAACATTAATATCAGTGAGCACACATGCCTTGATAATATTTTGTGTTGCTTTAGATATTTCTTTCTGAGAACCACCTTCTAGTGCCATCAAAAGAACCTTTTCTTCTTTTACCAAAAATGGGCGATATTCTATTTCTTGTCCAGTTGATGGTATTGTTGTACTAAATTGTGGTGCTGCTATACTTGGTAGGTTCATTATATTCTCCGTTCATTATTATTATTTTAAATTAGCATTGTTCACAGTTCCGTGAACTTGTTGTGTTAGGTTGGGATGTTCTTTCTTCCATTGCCTCGCTCTGGCTCTGGAATCATCTTCCATTGACATCATAGTTTTATAATAGTCGGTATTATCGGTTTTATAATAGTCGGTATTATCGGAAGGTGTGGGGTTATATGTATCTGATTCTTTCACATAATTCGGGTTTCCGGATATTCTATTGTTGGAATCCGGATCTTCTTTGTATCCGTGAGATACTACACCATCATCATATTGTACATTTGATCCAGAACCCATAGACAATAGGTTATTAAAATCTAAATTTGCCAACGTTCCTATTCCAGACATACTTGATATGTTTCCTATCCCAGGAAGTCTTAATGCTCCTGCTAATCCATCTTTACCTAAATTGAACGAGAATCCCATTCCCAACCCAGATTGATTACTGTTATCGTGAGTAATATATCTATAATTCCTATAAGCGAATGTCACTGTTAATTTTGCAGGATCAGAACTTCCCCATGCCATAGAAACATCACCCATCAAAATTGGATATGCTTCTTGCAGAATGTGAATAGTTCTTAACCCACCATCAGCACCGAATTGCCTAATAGTAACGGTGCTGGCATAATCGTCAAAATATTTTACATTATAGTTTGACGACCCATCCATTTTGTGGTGTTTGTAGTCATAAGCACCTGTGCCAACCATTTGATTTTGCCATTTCTCAAAAAATTCCTTCTCTCTTAGATCTTCACTTAATATGAATGAGATTGTTGAGTCACCATACACTTGACCATAAGGCACTTTATTAATCGGTCCATAATTTGAAAACTTATGTTCCGTTGTCATTATCGTTCTTCCTGGAAGGTTTGCTGTGTCAGCACGATATGACATTCCTCTAGAGTTCTTATCTGTGTTAGTTATCCAAACTTCAAAATGACTAGAAGAAGCCACTCCAGAAGTATTCAAAGACGATACCATATTTTGTATGTTAAAACCAGTTGCCATTAGAATTTTTTCCTGCTGTCTGAATAAACTTTCTGTGTTGTAGCATGTTTGAATCTGCTAGTTGGTAAGAATAAAGCAATATCCCATTCTGCTGAATCCACCTTAATAAACTTCGACTTAACGTGGTCTGCTAGATAATGCTTAAAGGTGGGTTTAAAGTATTTCATTTTACTCGCACTCTTTAATAGATTATATGAAATCATCAATTTTGTTTTCTCATCATATCTATTGTTACTTGCTAGACTGTATAATTCGTCCATTAACTTTGCTCTTAATTTAGGTGGTAAATAATGAAGATTAATTCCATAGAATCCACCTTCTGCAGCACCAACCATAAAGATTAAAGGGAATGTATCATAATAAGGTAATGTCTTTTTACCTTTTGGATCATATTTAAAATGATACATATGACCGACATCAACCTTATCAACCTTTTTATTCTCACGAAGCAAATCTTCAGGTTGTACTCTAGTTCTTCCAACCTTGCTTGCCTTAGTTCTAAACCACTCACGTGCGTTTTTAGTCCTAGCAGGGATATGTCCTTGCCTTACACCTTTTACTAATAAATCGTCGAATACTGTTGCCATTGATATATTTATAACGTTTTTACTTATACTTAAAGAGATCTTTCTCTGTTATCACTTTGAATGTCCACCCACGTTCTTGACAATAAGCAGTCGCAGCAACCCACTTTGCCTGATTAACACCCCAAGTCTTAACTTCGTTTAAGTATTTCTTTGTTACTCTACTCTTCTTTTTAGGTGGTTGAGATTGAGCAGCAGGTTTTATTTCAATAAGATATACACCACCCTTCCGATTCTTCATCCATATGTCAACAAAGTATCTGTGCTTCCTTCCATCAATCGGGGACACATAAGGCACTATGACTTCTTCACTGTTCCAAGAAACTACATCTGGATTCTTATCCATATACACAAATACTTGAAGTTCCCAACTAGATCTGTATTTAATTGTATTAACGTTTCCGTTATATTTTTGGGGGAATTTGGGGTTAAACTTTCCTTGATGGAATTTCATTCACTTGACGTTATAAATATACAATAATATCTATTTATTCTAAAAAATCACATGGGTCTGAATAATCTCAAACAATTAAAAAGTCAAGCATTCAATCAATTAGGAAAGGCAGGATTAAATAAATTTGGTCTGGGTGATAAATTAAATCTTAATTTTGATTCTAATGGATTCAAATCAATCTCAGGAAATTTTAATGAATTGATAAAAAAGAAACAACGTGGTCGTGCTGGTCAATCACCTTTAAGAGAATTATATGAAAGGGATTCTAAAGTTAAAAGACCAATAGTATTCCCTGAAGATATAGATGGTGAGAATTATATGATTTTTAATGTTATGGATCGGAAAAGACCAAGCAGAGACTCTGTTATTGAAGAAAGAGCAATGAAAAGCATAGTCCTACCAATTCCATCATCATTAAATAATCAACATAGTGTTGGATATAACAATGAAAACCTTGGTGCTATTGGTTGGATGGCATCTGGAAAGGGTCCATTCAGCAATGGTTCTGAAGTGGGGTCGGCGACGGATATCGCCGATCTGGTTGTTACTAAAGTTAAAAAATTAACTTCAGCATTTAATAAAATGGCTGTTGAAACAAAAGGGGAGAAATTGGCAGCAGACCAAACAACTGCTGGTGCAGCTGTGGGTGGTGCCACTTTAGCAGCAGCAAAGATTAAAGGTTTAGGTGCTGTTGCAGCACTCGGTGGTGCTATTGGTCTAGGTCAGATTGGTAAAGGTCTTGGTACGTCAGAAGGAATTGCGGTAAACCCACATACTGCTGTTCTATTTGATAATGTAAACTTCAGAGAGTTCCAATTCTCTTACAAATTTATAGCAAGGAACGAAAAAGAATCAGTAAGGATAACAAATATAATCGACACATTCAATTATTATATGCACCCAGATGTTAAATGGGGTGGTGGTTCTTTCTTCGAATATCCGGAGGAATGGGATATCGAATTTTCAACCCACTTAGCACCATCATTATTTAAAATTGGTAGATGCGCATTGAAGAATGTTAATGTTAATTATAATGGTGAGAGCATCCCAATATTTTTTGAAGACACTGGAGCACCAGTATCAGTAGAAATATCATTAACATTCCAAGAGTTAGAAATTCAAACGAAACAAACTTTAGACATTGGATGGAATTCAAGAGATGAAGCAAAATCTGCAGCAGAAATTGGCGTTGCTGATGCTAGTTATCAAGGTGAACCAATACCTTATGTCCCTGATCCAGAATAAGGAAAAATTAATATGTCAAACTACTTCTCATACTTCCCCACAACTGAACACGATCTAACGAATAATGGTCAGAAGGTTAAACTAACAAACATACTTAGACGATTTAAAATTAAGTCTTCAGTTAAGTCTGGTATCAATGTTTATTTTGATTACGAAATTCAGTCAGGTGACAGACCCGATACTATTGCTGAGAAGTATTATGGTTCTCCAGCATATGCTTGGATTGTATTGCACTTTAATGATATAATTGATCCAGTATTTGAGTGGCCTCTGTTTGACCAAGACTTTGCCAATTATATGAAAGGTAAGTATAATAGCATCCCTTCTGCTCAAGCAACTGTGCACGAATACAGACAAATATTAAACCAATCAAAAGTATTAAACAACGGAACACGTATCCCTAAGAGATGGGTGGTCGTAGACTTAACAACTTATAGTACACTTGCTGCAGCAGATAAAGAACTCATTACAAAATATAATTATGAGGTAGAAAAAAATGATTTTAAAAGAAGAGTTAAAATATTAGATAGGAAATATCTTCAGCAAGTTGAAGATGAAGTTGAAGATATCTTAAGAAATGGAATCTAATGAGTAATAAGGGTTACAGATTCGCTGGTGATGTAGAGATAAAAAGTATAAATCTTGTACTGAGTGATGGAAGAAGTCTAGATATTTCTGATATGATATTAGAGGTTAATATTTACCAGAACATGTTCGAACATTATTTAAGAGGTAACTTTGTTGTTGAGGATGCACTTAATCTTAATAATATTATAAAGGGTAATAAAGAAGCAGGTATTGCTGGTGGTTTTAATGGTGGTGAATATATAATTATTTCTTATAGGGAAAGGACTGATCCAGGATATAAAGGAATCGCATACAAACAACACATGTTTGCTTTATATGAAACAAGCAATAGAAGAAGAATCAGCGAATTTAATGAGTCTTATATGTTGTCTGGAATTAGTGCTGAAGCATATCAAACTATTCCTCAAAAGATTAACAAAGCATATGGAAGAGGTAGTGGCAGTACAATATCCAAAATGATTAAGTCTATTGTTGATGAATATGTTTTGACAAATGATATAAAAACGATTTATCGTTCTGCCAGAATCAATAAGAGTCTTGATATTGATGAGACTTCTGGATTACACAAATATATTATCCCGTCATTGTCAATTGACGGAAGTATCAACTTTCTGGCAAATGAAGCAAACTCTATTGACCATTATCCATACTACATTTTCTTTGAGGATAGTAGTGGATTTAAGTTTAAGAATGTTCCTCAAATGATAGCAGATGCTCCTATTGATTTTACCTACACATACTTTATGTCTAATGTGGGTGAGAGCGATACTAAAGAGGGTGTTGTGCAGGATGACCAATATAAAATTATATCATATGATATATTGAAAGATGATAATATCTTATCAAATGTTAAGGGTGGTTTATTCAAAGCAAAGACTATTAATCTAGATATACTTAAAAAGAATAAGAAAGAAGTTATATTTGATTATAATAAAGAATCTGATAATTTTCAAACGGTTAGTGATGGTAAGTTTGCTGTAGAGGTTGTGGGTGATCCAGTTATCAATTTAATATCTTCTAGAACGGGTCACGACAACGATGTATTGTTTCAAAAAGAAACAGCATTACCAAAAAAGACAAACACAACCCTCAATAGAAAGTTGTCATATGGTAAACAATTATTTAATAAAATTATTCAAGTATCAATTCCAGGAAATTCATCAATCAACGTTGGTGGGTTAATCGATTTAGAATTCTTTATACATAATAATATAGGAACAGATAAAGGGAATCTAGATAAATCGTTATCAGGACAATACCTAATAACAAAAGTAAGACAAAAAATAACTAATGACGTATTTACCACAATATTAGAATGCGCAAGAACAACTAATTCATTATAAGGAGCATATTATGCCATTACCAGGATCGAACAGAAACCCAGTGTTTCTACAAGAAATAAAAGAACCAACTCACGAAACACCTGACCTTAACAGTATGACTAAGAAGCAGTTACAAGACTATGCTGAAGGTTTAGGTTTAGATTTAAGTAAAAAATTAAATAAGAATGCTTTATTGATGGAGATCGTAGGAGCACTTTAAATGCGTAACTTTATAGGTAGGAATGGATTCACTTGGTTCGTTGGTGTTGTTGAAGACCGTAACGATCCCATAGAACTTGGTCGTGTACGTGTTCGTTGTTTCGGATGGCACACTGACGACAAGGGTGCGATTCCTACTGATTCTCTCCCTTGGGCAGTAATGATTAATAGTATCGATTCTGCTTCAGTAAGTGGAGTTGGTAAATCCCCGACAGGTATTGTTGAGGGTAGTTGGGTGTTCGGATTCTTTATGGATGGTGACCGTGCTCAAGAACCTGCCATTATGGGTACTATCGCCAGTATGCCTTCTGACAAGTCCAACAGTGCGTTTGGTTTCAACGATCCTACCGAAAAATTCCCGAGATATACTAATGAGAGTGATGTAAACAAATTAGCACGTGGAGAGAACACAAGGACTCATACACCTGACACAGTTATCGGGGAACCTGCTGACCCATACAAAGCAAAGTATCCATACAACCATGTGTACGAATCAGAGTCTGGTCACACTAAAGAATATGATGATACTGAAGGTGCTGAACGTATTAAAGAAAGACATAAGACTGGAACGTTTTATGAGATACATCCAGATGGGACTAAAGTAGAACATATTGTTAAAGATAATTATGAGGTGATTGCTGGTAATGATAGTATCCACGTCAAAGGTGATGTAAAAATATTCATTGATAAAAATACAAATGTTACTATCGGTGGCAATTTAACTGCAGCAGTTGGTGGTAATATAAACGTTACTGCTGGTGGTAGTGCCACTGTTACAACTGGAAGTTCTATGACATTGAATAGTGGTGGAAATTTCTCTGCTAAAATTGGTGGGTCTTGCCAAATGATAAGTTCTGGTCCAATGCGATTTATAGCACCAACAATAGATATAAACTAATGCCAAATGCTTGCAGACATGGTGATGGATTATATACTGGTCACGGTTGTAGTCCGACTTCAACTGTTATTGCTACTCAAGGCAGAGTAAGAATTAATAAAAGACCTGCCGCAAGAATGAATGACCCAGTCGCACCACACACAATATTAGTTGGAATATATTGTGTTCCTCATAGTGCTAGAGTTAATAGAGGTTCTAGATCTGTTAGGATTAATGGAATACCTGCAGCAAGAGTTGGCGATTCGGCAGACTTTGGAGCAATGGCACAAGGTTCAACTAATGTCAGAATTGGTGGTTAAACACTTATAAATATATTAATAATAATTTTTAAATAATAGAAGGAAAATGAAATGAATAATCATGACAACATAGTAAACTTATTTGACACTTACAAAGCAGAGAATGAGAAGTTTGAAAACGGAAACAAATCTGCAGGTACACGTGCTCGCAAGGCACTATCTGAGATTACTAAGATTTGTAAAGAACGTAGAAAAGAAATACAAGAATCAAAAAATAATGCCTAATGCCTAAACAAGAAATATTCAGTGACTTAGATTTATCATTTATCGCACACCCGATTACGGGTAACGTGGGTAGAAAGACTAACAGAGAATCCGTAAGACAATCTGTTAAGTCATTAATCTTAACTGATTATTTCGAACGTCCATTTAAGTCAGACATTGGATGTAGTATTCGGTATTTCTTATTTGAATTGTTTACACCACCTGTTAAACAGCAGATGGAAAGGGCAATTAAAGAAGTAATTAAAAACTATGAACCTCGGGCAGATGTGTTCGAGGTTTTGGTAGAAGAAAGACCAGAAGTAAATGCATTGACAGTGTCAGTAGCATTTATGATATTAAACGATCCTGACCCAGTTATCCTGGATGTCATACTAGAAAGAGTTCGCTAGAATTATGGAAAATACTGGGTTTGTTTATATTTGGAGAGATAGAAAACATAATAGATACTATATTGGGTGTCATTGGGGATTTGAAGATGATGGTTATGTTTGTAGTTCAAGATGGATGAAATCTGCATATAAAAGAAGGCCTGAAGATTTTAAAAGAAAAATATTGAAATCAGAAATATCATCAAAAAAGATGATGATTGAAGAAGAAACTAAATGGTTGAGTTTAATACAACCAGACGAAATAAAAACTAAATATTACAACTTAGTAACACATCAATGGCATTGGTCTGGAAAGGATAATAGTTTAACCGTAAGAGAGAAAATAAGTAAGACTCAACAAGGAAGAACCCTCACTGAAGAGCACAAAGCAAATATTAAAAAATCTATGAAAGGTGTGATACAAAGAAGGGTTTGGACTAAAGAGCAAAAAACAGCAAAATCGGTTGAACAGACAGGAAGAAAGAGAACGGTTGAACACATAGAAAATTTAAAGGATTCCCTTAAAGGACTGAAACGAAAAATTGTTGAATGTACACACTGCGGGCAACTGGGTGGTGCGAATGGGATGTCAAGATGGCATTTCGATAACTGCAAATTAAAAGGAAATGAGTAATGGCAACTGCAAATACATACTTACAAGTAAGTGAACTCGACTTTGATGATATTAGAAAGAACCTAAAAAGTTATCTAAGCACACAAAATCAATTTAAAGATTATAATTTCGAGGGATCTGCTATGGCAGTTCTACTTGACGTTCTTGCTTACAATACACATTATAATGCATATTACTTAAATATGGTTGCTAATGAGATGTTCTTAGATACCGCACAACAAAGAGATTCAGTTGTATCAAGAGCAAAGGAACTGGGATATTTACCAGTATCAGCAATCGGTGCGAGTGCAAATGTTACAGTTGCATTTAGTGGCATTGCTAACACTGTGTCCCAATTCACTATTCCGAAGAACTCTAAGTTCTCAACTACGATTGATGATATAACTTATACCTACGTTACACCAGAAGCAAGTGTGGTTCTTAACTCTGCTAATACCTTTTCTAAAGCAATTACGATTAAAGAGGGAATTCCTTTAACTCATAAGTTCACAGTAAATACAAGCAATCCTATAAGATATATTTTACCAAATAATAATATTGATACTTCTAGTATTACGGTGAGTGTTCAGGAATCTTCATCTGATACAACCACGACTGAATTTACAAGAGCAACTAATATCAAACAAGTGTATTCTACTTCACCTGTATTCTTTTTAGAAGAGTCTGCCGATGAAAAATATGAAATTTTATTTGGTCAAGGTGCACTTGGTAAGTCGTTAAAAAATAATAACATTGTAATTGTAGACTACTTAGTATGTAATGCTAATAAAACAAACAGTGCTAATGTATTCTCAGTAGATAGTTTAAGCATTGGTGTTAGTTATACAAGTGCTGTTATTACTACTAACGTCGATTCACTTGGTGGTAGGTCTTCAGAGTCTATCGAAAGTATTAAGTTTAACGCACCAAGAAACTATCAAACACAAAACCGTGCTGTTGTGGATAATGACTACCAAAGAATTCTTTTAACGGAGAATGCTGATTTACAATCAGTGATTGCCTTCGGTGGTGAAAATGCAACACCTGCTGTTTATGGTAAAGTTTATATTGCTGTTAAACCGTATGGTGAAAACTACGCAACAACTAATAGAAAGTCTCAAATTAAAGATTCTATTGCTGACAGAACTCCATTGGGTATCGATCCAGTTATCATTAACCCAGAATATATCTATATTGTTCCTTCAATCACAACGTATTACGATAAGACTTCTACTACAGTTTCTGAGTCACAAATTCAATCTGATATAAGAGCAGCCACTTTAGCATATTCATCAAATAATCTTGAAAGGTTTAATAATAAACTAAGATACTCTAAATTCATTCGTTCTTTAGATAATATTACAACTGGTTCTATTTTAAACAATGATGTGAGTATTAGTCTTGAGAAAAGGGTTGTTCCTAATATCAGCAAGTCTGAAAGGTTATTATTAAATTTCAATAATAAGATTAGAAAGGGTACACTGAGTTCAACTGAATTTACTTATCAAAATTTTCCTGCATATTTAGATGATGATAGTTTGGGTAATGTGAATATATACCGTTACAATGAAGCAAAGGTTAAAACTAATATTATTGCTAATGCTGGAACAGTTGATTATGATACTGGTCAGGTTGAAGTTAATGCCTTCGCACCAACTGCGTTTGCAGATACTCAATTGAAAGTTTCGATGACTCCAGATAGGTTTGATGTCATTCCAGTAAGGGAACAAATTCTAATTATGGACTCAGAAAATGGTGGTGTCACGATTACGGGTGAAACTACTTAATGAGTGTACCAAATAAAATATCCACTCTTGTAAAGAATCAATTCCCCGACTTCTATAAGGAAGACGGTGAAAACTTTCTTGCGTTCATAGAAGCATATTATGAATATATGGAGCAGTCTGGCAAATTAACAGGCGGCATTCAAAACCTACAAGACTATCGGAATATTGATACTACTCTTGATGAGTATATAGAATACTTTAGAAGGGATTTCCTCCCATCAATTCCTATTGATGTTCAAGCAGATAAGTCGTTGATGGTTAAATACATCAAGTTCTTCAATAACTCTAGAGGAACACTTGCTTCTTATAAGTTATTATTCAGAGCAATCTATAATGAAGACATTGATGTTGATTATCCTGCTGAACATATATTAAAAGTATCAGAGTCTGATTGGAGAATTGATAGATATCTTGTAACTGATTACAATACAAAGAATTATACATTCATTGGTAAGAGTATTATCGGTTCTGACTCAAGAGCAACTGCACTCGTTGAGAACGTTGTACGAAGAACTATTCGTGGTCGTGACTTAATGCAGATCTACTTATCAAATATCGTAGGAACGTTCGGTCACTTAGAACCAATCAGACTAGTAACTGACACAAATAGCACTGGATTCATTCCAAATATTGAAGCAGGTATTAATAAGGTAACTGTGGACTCTGCTGGTGGTGAGTATGCAATTGGTGACATCATTAAACTCGAATCTAATATTATTGGCGACTTTGCTAAGGTAGTTGTGACTTCTGTATCAGACTTTGCTGGTGCCTTGACATTTACTATTGCTGATGGTGGTTCTGGTTATAGAGGTTCAACTGTATCTCCTGGATCTAAAATAACATTCTCAACTGTTACTAGATCTTCTGATGCATCATTCGTAATCGAACCAAGCGACATCGTGGATACGAATACCCTGTTAATGATTAACAGCAACCTATTTGTAGATTCTAATATCTTTGGAACTAAAGCACCCCTTATTGTTAATGCAGATGGTGTTAGTCGGTTGATGTCTGATTACTCTAATACTATTTTGTCTAGTCCAGATTTTGGATTCCCCGAGACAGTTGTATTCACACCGAACCAAAGTTTTAGAGATAATGCAAATGCTGTAATTGGTATTGCCAATACTAGAACAATTTCAGTTGGGCAATCTATATACGGTGCGACATCTGGTGCTAATGGCATTGTTAAAGAAATCGTCAGTTCTGCTGCAAACAGTGGTGTATTTAGGGTAGACACATATAAGAATTTCACTACGACAGAAGTAGTTAAGGTTGGTACATCTGCTGGTTCTGCTGTTGGTAATGTAGTATCATTCTCTTCAAATACTATTGGGCACCATATCTTATCAGTCGGTAATGTGGTTGGACAAACAATATCTACTGGTGATGAATTGGTAGGTAGAACATCTGGAGCATTTGGTGTTGTTAAAAAGGTTGTGGTGGATACTGCTAATGGTTATGTACAAGGTGTTGGTGGTGCTGACGACAGAAACTTAGTTGTATGTCAAGTAACTGCAAATACAACTGCCAATTTAACTAGTCAATTTTCAACTGGTCCAATGAAAGCATTTATTGCTAATGAAAGTTTAAGACTGGTTGGTGCCAATACGACTATCGGTAATGTTTCTATAACTACATCTAATTCTCAAATTGAAAACATCTATACTAAATTAGAAGATTCGTTTATATTTCAAGCACATTCTTCAGGAACGATCGCCGAATTGTCGTTAGTGAATGGTGGTCGTGGGTATTATACTCCACCAAATATTGACGTGGTTGATCATGATATCAAATCGATGAATATTGGTGAGTCATATATTACAATTCAATCAGATAACGTAAACTGGGGAACAGGCAATTCATTCTTCACAATTCTTACGTCTGATGATAGGATAACACAAACGTCAAGTAGTGCGGGTGGTTACATTGTTGGTGGTGCAGGAGCAGGATTACCGATTGCTGTTGACCAATATGCTAACGGAACATACGAATCTGTTGTTAGGGTGTGGGAAGACATGGGTAATAGGAAATTAGGAAAACTATTTTCTAATAATGCAACACTCATAGTTAAAACTTATTCTGGTTCATATATTCCTGGATATACTGATGACACAAGAACGGTAGAAAACACTGGTTCAGCTAAGATTGTTAAAATTGTGGACGAAGGTGTATTAGGAACTAATGCGAATATTAATGCTAACGTTGGTGCGAACGGTGCTATTTCTTCAATAAGAATTTTAGATTCTGGATTCTCATACAAAGATGGTGAGAGTGTTACAATTGCTTCTTCTGGTAGGGCATTATCAACTCCAGGTGTTGGAACTATTTCGTTAAGAGGTGATGCTAATTCAGAAGGATACTATGCTACGAGTAAAGGACATTTGTCATCTAAACGTGGTTATTTGCAAGACGGTGAATATTATCAAGAATTCTCATATGAAATTATCTCACCACTATCATTAAACAAATATAAAGAAGTTGCTCTTCAATTAGTACATCCTGCTGGTCAAAGATTATATGGTAAGTACAGTGTTCAGAGTAATGTTGCCTTAGACATGGTGGTGACTTCTGATAATACCAAACAATTAAAATCAAATGGTACTATCGCAGTTACCAACAACGCATTCGGTGTAGTAGGAACTGGGACTCAATTAAATTCAAGTTACGCAAATGGTGATACGTTAATTATTGAATATGGCAACAAACAATTCTATTCAACTGTTATAAATATAATATCGAGTAATACATCAGCAAATCTTAAATTTGCTTGGACTAAAGATACACTTTCAAGTGCTAATGTTTACTATAAATCCGGAACAATATAATGCCATTAAAATACGCAACAAAAGACATATCAATTAATAATGCAAAGGCATTCCTTCATAGTTTAAATGCTGATGAAGACGGAAGATCTTCTAAGAAATCTACTATCCTTTATATGGCATTGGGTAAAAATAAACCATGGGCAGCCGATCCAACTCCAGATAATATGACGGATACAGACCAACATTTAAAGTTTGATATGAAACGTGATTGGATTGGTGCTAAGAAAATTAAAGATGGTGATGCTAGTCATGTGATTCCTAGACATGATTGGACTTCAGGTACTGTTTATTCAATGTACCGTGATACTGATACTAATGTTCACGCAAGAGCATTTTATGTATTGACTGATGAATTCAATGTATATAAAGTTTTAAATAATAATAAGGGTGTAACATCTACTGAAAAACCAACTGGTTATTCTACGTTGCCTTTTACAACATCTGAAGGATATGTGTGGAAGTATTTGTTTACAATATCTGTAGACGATGCTGATAGGTTTTTAACAATTGATCATCTTCCTGTAAAAACTTTATCAGTAAGTGATGGTACTGCAGAAGAAGATAGACAATTATTAGTTCAAAATGCTGCAGTAAATGGATCTATTGAAGTTGTTGAGACTGTTAATATTGGTTCTAATTATCATATGATTGATAATGGTGTGATTGCTGCAGGTGGCAAGAATGATATCCAATTAAGTACAAGTGGTAATACTAACCCATCTCCTATTGATAATTATTATAACGGTGATTCTGTTTATATTATATCAGGAACAGGTGCTGGCCAAATAAGACGTGTTATTGATTATTCTGGTTCAACTAAAACTTTAACAGTTAATACTGCGTTTACAACAGTTGCTAATACTGATTCTAGAGTTGTGATTTCCCCGACTGTTACTATTATTGGTGATGGTGCTGGAGCAAAAGCGTATTCAAGAGTAGATACATCAACTGGTGCTATTTCAAACGTAAGTGTGATTGCTGTTGGTAGTAAGTATTCAAGAGCAGAAGCAATTGTTACATCTAATACTGTTCATGGTTCAGGTGCAAGTGCTAATGTTGTTATCAGTCCAATTGGTGGCCATGGTTCAGACCCAATTACTGAATTGTATTCTGATAAAGTTATGCTTAATTCTAAATTCGTAGATCCGGAAGGAGCAGTTATTACTGGTGCTGGATTTATTCCATCTAATACTGAATTCAGAACTATTAGTGTTGTTAAAGATCCAATCTTAAAGGTTAATTCTAATAACATCATTCAAGCAACTGAAACAATAGCAAATACTTCTAACAGTCCTGACTCATTAAGATTGACTACAAGACTAACTGCTTCTTATTTACAAATGAGTGGTGGATCTCCAGTAAATCCTCTTGCAGTAAAAGATATTATTACAAATGAAAGAAATTTATTAAGAGCAAAGAATGGTGCTTTAGAATTCGTAACAGAATTAGGTGCTGTAGGTAGAGAAACTGTTGCTTTAAGTAATGCAGTAAAGGCTGCTAATGCAGATATCGTTTATATACAAGATGACCCATCACAATCCGATGCATCTTACTATCATTTCTATATAAATAATGTAGAGAGTTACGGTAATTACTCACCGTTCAAAATTGATGATAATATCATAAAGAGTACGAGTGAAACTAATATAGCACAAGTTACTGCAATTAAAGGTCCTGAGGCAAATACTTTCTCAGGTGAAATATTATATACGGAACATGTAGAACCAGTTAGCAGAACTCCAGAACAAATTGAAGACATAAAAATAGTCTTAGACTTTTAAGGTAAAAATACAATGGCAATCGAAACAAATTTAAACCAATCCCCATACTTTGATGATTTTAACGAGGACAAGAACTTTCATAGAGTTTTATTCCGTCCAGGTTATGCAGTACAAGCACGTGAATTGACTCAAATACAATCTATTCTACAAAACCAAGTAGAACGTTTTGCTAATGAGGTTATTGTTGATGGAACTGTTATTAGTGGTATTGGTTTATCAACTAAAACAATTGAATATGTTAAACTTAGAGATAAGGATGCTAACAACCGTGTATTACTATTAAGTGACTTCTTTACAGGAAGTGCTATATCTAATGTTGTTGTTACTGGTGCTACTTCAGGTGTTACTGCAAAATTAATAGATGCTAGAGAAGGTTCTGAATCAATTGCTCCAGACTATTTTTCGTTATTCGTAAACTACACAAACTCAGGTGCTAATACTACAACTAAAACGTTTAATGATAATGAAACATTATTAGTAAGGCATTCAGGTAATAGCACATTCGTAGTTGCTGCGAACTCTATTTCTTCGGACTCAACTGGTTTAGGTTTTAGAGCAACTGTTTCTGATGGTGTTGTTTATCATAAAGGAACTTTCATTAAAGTTAATCCTCAAAGTGTAATCGTTGATAAGTATAATACATCTCCTGATAAGAAGATTGGATTTGAAACAAAAGAGAGTTTAGTCAACTCAAATGAGGATTCTTCATTACTAGACAACTCAACTGGTTCTACTAACTATGCGGCTCCAGGCTCTGATAGATTAAAGTTATCTGCTACATTATCAGTAAGAAGTTTAACTTCTGCAAATACAACTACATTCTTTACGATTGCTGAAATCGAAAATGGTAATATCGTTCAAAAGTTTATCGATACAACGTATTCTGATATTGGTAAATATATTAATGAAAGAGCATTTGAAACAAATGGTAACTTTGCTGTTGAACCATTTAATATTAGAATTAGAGAACACTTAAAGAATACTAACAACTTGGGTCGTTATTCTTCTGCAGATGGTGGTAGTGTAAATAAACTTGTAGCAGAAGTTGAAAGTGGAACTGGTTATGTTGGTGGTAATAGAGTTTCTATCGAGGCATCTTTATTTAGAGATGTAGATAAAGCAACTGAATGGGACACTAAGGATGGTCGTGTAATCGGTCAAGCATATGGTAATTACATTAATGCTAAAGAAGTTGTTGGTACTTGGGACTTCCAAGGTTTGAGAGAAGTTACTTTACAAGACGCTAAACAACGTGGTATCTCTGGTAAGAACTTAGGTATTCAAGGTGCGAGGGGTTCTTCTATTGGTACTGCTCGTGTACGTGGATTCCAATGGGATTCTGGTACTCCAGGAACTGCTTCTGGGCAATTTAGAATTTACTTATTTGACGTTCAAATGAATTCTGGTAAGTCATTCTCTGAAGTAAGAGGTGTTTATGAGAATAATACATCAGGTCCTAAAGCGATGTGTGATATTGTACTTGAAACTAACGGTACTGCTAAATTACAAGAAACTGGATTAAATACATTAATCTTTCCTTTCACACAAAACGGTACTAAAACTCTTAGAGATTCTGATGGTAACATTGATACACAATTTGTTTACAGAACTGAAAAGTCGGTAAGTTTTGCCACAGATGGAACTGCTACTGTAACTGCGAATACTGCTCACTCTGGTGGTACTGAAGTTAATAATGATACTGGTGCTCCTCTATCAAATACTGACGAAAGAAATATTGTTGTCGTTTCTAGAGGCGCTGTTAGCACTGATGCTCATACTGGGCAAGTAACAGCATTTACTGGAAATACAATTACTGGTTCTGCTACTACGTTTTCTACACAATACCAAGTTGGCGATTTTATCACCATTGAAGATGGTGCTAATACAGTAACAGAAAGAATTATGACTATCAACAGTGATACGTCTATTCAAGTTGCTAATACAGTTCCTTATACTAGAAGTTCTGCAGGTCTTGCTCATAAAACTACTTTCCCAAGTGGTTACATTTTTGATACAAGTGCTAATGGTACGATTACTTCAACTTCTACTCAACATCAAATCAACTTACAACAAGCAAATCTTGCTTCAACGTTTACTGCTTCGGTTTACTTCAACCGTTTAAGAAGTAATGCTGTCCAATCTGCTAAGACTGTATTGAAAGATAAGTTTATTCATATTAACACTAACACTAATACTGCGACAAATAAAGGTCCATGGTCATTAGGTGTTTCTGATGCATATAAAATAGTTGCTGTATATCACGGTTCTAATACTGGTGTTTCAACTTCAAGTAATGATGTCACCTCTCACTTTGAATTGAATGATGGTCAGAAAGATGCATTCTACGACACTTCCCTAATTAAACAAAAAGCAACAAGTTCTTTAGACTTGTCTAGCGCTGGTTTGATGGTTAAGTTCAATTACTTTGACAGAAACTTTTCTTCAGGTATTGGTTACTTATCTGTAGACTCATATCCTATTGATGATACTACTGCAGCTAATACTGCTGCTATTGTGACTCAAGAGATCCCTATATTCACTTCACCTACTAGTGGTAAGACATATGATTTAAGGGATTCTGTAGACTTCAGACCTATTAAAACAAATACCGTCACACCGTCTGGTACAGGAACTGTTGCCTCAGCACCTACTAACCCTACTAATTCATCTACATTTAGTATTTCGTCAACTGGTGCTCATATGCCGACTCCTGATGAGAACTTCCAAGCAGATATTCAATATTACTTGCCTCGTAAAGACAGGATTGTATTGACTAAAGAGGGTGGAGTTGAAGTTGTTAAGGGTGTTGCTTCATTAACACCAAGAACTCCTGATGAATTAGCAGGTTCAATGACACTTGCTGTACTGAACATTCCAGTGTTCCCATCATTATCCCCATATGTTGCTAAACAATATAACAGAAATGATTATCAAGTTACATTAGATATTGAAAATAATCGTAGATATACTATGAAAGATCTACGTGCTGTTGAGCAACGTGTTAAGAATTTAGAATACTACTCATCACTTAATGCTCTTGAGTCGTCTGCTAAGAATAAGCAAATCTTCGGTTCTACTGGTATTGATAGATTTAAGAATGGTTTCTTAGTTGATAACTTTGATGGTCATAATATTGGTGATACAAGTAAGGTTGGATATCGAGTTGCGGTTGATAGAAACGAATCACAATTAAGACCATCGTTTAGCAGAACAGATGTTAATTTCAATCAGTCTGCGGTGCTAGCATCTTCAAATATTACGAAGTCTGGTGACTTAATTACTTTATCATATACGCATACAAGTTTACACGGTCAACCATTTGCGAGTAAGATTAGAAACCCAGTTCAAGAATTATCATTCAACTGGAGAGGTGAGGTTACATTAAACCCTGCTGTTGATAATACACCAGACATAACTACATTACCAGATATTCAAATAGACTTTGGTGGTATGTATAATGCTATCGCACAAGTTGCTGATTTGGCAGGTGTGACTGGAACAGATTGGGGTAATTGGAATACTTCTTCAGTTTCATCTTCAACAAGAAATGCTGGAAATTGGAGTAGTGGTTGGTCTGGTGGTGTAAGAAGAACTACTACTACACAAACCAATCAAATTAGAAGTGGTATTCAAACTAACATTAGTCCTTCAACAGAAACATTTAGTATTGGTAATTTTGTAACTAACGTTGCTGTTAGGGATTATATCCGACCTAGATCTATTCAGTTTACTGCAAATCGTATGAAACCTAACACACGTGTTTGGCCATTCTTCGATGGAGAGGCAGTTGCTGCATATTGTACACCTGCTAACTCATCATTTGCTAATACTGCTAATGAGGGTGCAAGTTTAACAACTGATGCAAACGGTAATGCTTATGGTATGTTCCGTATTCCTAATGACGATAGTTTAAAATTCCGAGTTGGTACTAGACGATTTGAATTGAAAGATATTGCAAATCTTATTACTGAAGAAGCATTGGTATCTACTTCTGCTCACGGTGACTATACAAGTATTGGTTTAGATGTATCTCAAAGAGGTTCGACTATTAATATGGTCACTCCTCAAATATCTCAAGCGAGTGTAACTAATAATAGAACCTTGACATCAGTCAATTCTAGAAACGTTACTACTTGGAGGAGAAGTCCACCTTCATCAGATCCAATTTCACAAACGTTTATTGTTTCTGCGGGTGACTCTGATGGTGCATTCATTACTAAGATTGACTTGTTCTTTGGTAGGAAGTCTGATACTTATCCTATCACTCTTCAAATTAGAGAAGTTGAGAATGGTTTCCCTACTACAACGATTGTTCCTTATGGTTCTAAAACGTTGCAACCAAGTGAAATTAATATTGACCCAACTACAGGTGATACAGCAACAACGTTTGAATTTGATTCTCCTGTATTCTTAAAGAATAACACGGACTATGTATTCGCAGTATTACCTGCTGGTAACTGTGATGAGTTCGGATTATGGGTTGGTCGATTAGGTGGAACTGATGTGTTTACTGGAGAATTAATCCACAAACAACCAGCATCTGGTGTGATGTTTATGTCTGCTGATAATAAGACTTGGTCTCCAATTCAAAATGAAGATATTAAATATAGAATCCATAAAGCAAGTTTCACTACAAACACTGGTACGGTATATGTAGAGAATGATGATATTGAATTTATGGCATCTGATAATTTCTACGGAACGTTTAACCACGGTGAGAAAGTTGTTGCCGAATCAGTATTAAGACTACAAGGTATTACTGGTAATGCTGCAGGTGATTATATCACGGTTGGTACAACTATTGCGAATACAACTGGTACATCTGCTAATGGTGTTGTTAGAAGTATTATTAATGAATATGCTAATGGTACAGTTATTGTTAAAGTAGATCCATATAATCCAACTAAGTTTGGTACTATGGCAACTGGTAATAATTCAGTTCTCATTTTAGGTTCTAACTTTACAAGTGGTAAGGGTAAGGTAGATTCATTTACTGCTAATACTAACAGTGGTTTTGTTAAGTTTATTGATGCACCAAATGGTAAGATCTATCTTGATAGTGCTACTGGCGCATTTGCTAACGGTTATGTTCGTGGCCAAGTTTCTGGTGCTGCGACAAGAATAACAACAGTTGATAATATTCAAATCAATACTCTTGTTCCTAAGATTCCTCAAATCAATTATGGTAATACGGCATCTTCATGGTCAGTAAGAACTACATCTGATTCTGCTGTAATTGGTGCTTCATATACTAACATTGATGTTAGTGTTGATAACAACTTCTTGGTTGGTGAAAAGAAAGTATATTCTAAGACTAACGAAACTGCATTAATTTCAGTTGATGGAAGTAAGAAGTCATTAGTAATGAAAGGTTCTTTCTCAACAAGTGATACAAATGTATCACCAGTAATTGATACTTCAAGAATTAATGGAATCGTTATCGGTAATGTAATAAATAATACTAACGTAGATGAACATAAAGAAGTTGGTGATGCGTTGGTTAGATATATTACTAAACCAATTACATTGGATGACGGACAAGAAGCGGAAGACTTAACTGTATATTTAACTTCTTATAAACCACAAGGTACTGATGTTAGTGTATATGCTAGAATTCATAATTCTGAAGATTCAGATGACTTTGGTGATAAAGATTATACACCATTGACTCAAATCACTTCTAGTAATACTTATTCGGATAGTGTTGATACTACTGACTTGAAAGAATTTGAATATGGATTTAGTGCTAATGTTGCTGGTGGTGGGTTCTTAACAACTGCTAACTCTCATGCTCATCTAAATAGTTCTAACAGTGAAGTTGTTGCTTATCGTTCTGCTGGTGGTGGTATATACCATACCTATAAGACGTTCGCAATTAAGATTGTTATGACGAGTACTGGAACTAATATTGTTCCGTTGGTTAAAGATATGAGGGCAATTGCTTTACAGAAATAATGGAAGTGGTTAAGATACAAGATAATGAGGACTTGATAAGGGATGTTGGTACTAATGCAGTATTAAATTCTAATATGTCCTCACTTGAAAAGTATAAAGCAAGAAGAAACAAAGAAAGAGAAATGAACGATGATGTTCAAAATTTAAAGCAAGATGTTAATGAGATAAAATCTATGCTTAAACAATTATTAGAGAAATAATATGGCAGTAACAATTTCAAATACCAACTTAACCAGCAACTTCAATACTTGGAGGATGAATACAAACTTATTAGCAGAGTCAATGAGTAAGAACAGTGTTACTGTTTGGCGAGGTAATGCTAACAGAGGTGGTTCGGTTACAGGTAATGGACACATTTCTGGAACGTTTTCTGCTAACGAATTAAGAACGACTTCTCTTAAAGGTGGCAACACTACAGTTGCTAGTGCGCTTACAATCAGTTCTAATACAAATATTTCTGGTCAGACACTTTCAGTATCTGCTAATACAACCTTTACTGGTAACGTAAACTTTACTTCAGTTGGTACTGATAGAATTATTATGGGTGATGTTAGTCGTGTCAGGATAACTGGTGGTTCTAATAATAACATTATGTATCAGAAGAATTCTGACGAAATTCAATTTACAGCAGACCCAATCGCAAATTCAATTACGATTGCTGCTGGTAATGTTCAAACGTTACTAGATGCTAAGGAAAATGCTGGTGAATCTGCTGATCAATCAATAGCAATGTCAATTGCGTTAGGATAGAGATATGGGTGCAAAAGCAAATATAATCATTGACCAAGGTGCTGACTTCGCAACGTCTATCGCCGTTGCTGATGTTGACGGAAACATTGTCGATTTATCTGGATACACCGCAAGAGGTCAAATCAGGAAACACTACACTTCTTCGACAAAGACTGATTTTATTATCACATTCGGGATTCCAAGAACGGAAGGAGTTGTTAATTTGACTCTATCAAACGCAAATACTGCTTCGATGGAGGCAGGTAGATATGTTTTTGATTCAGAATTAATATCAGGTGCTGGCGTTGTTTCTAGAATGGTTGAAGGAATAGCAACAGTGACACCTGAGGTAACGAGGTAATAGATGGCAAACTTTAAAGTCAAGTTGACACCAACAACTCCAAACTTTACATTAAAGAACACTTCAATTGCTGGTGCTAGAATTGATAAGATGGACGACATCGTAGAAGTTGCTGATAATAAGGTAGATGGTGCTGTACTTGTATATAAAGCAACGACGGATAAGTACGAATTGAAAAAGGTTTTAACTTGGGATGCTGCTGCTGACAATTATAAAGTTGACGGCGGTGAGTTCTAATGTCTGCTAATACTCTATTAACAATAAAACGCAGTCAATCGACTGCTGCTCCAGTTGCCCTTGCTAATGGTGAATTAGCATATTCATATTCTTCTGACAAATTATTTATCGGACAGACTGCTAACTCAAGTGTAGCAACAAGTGTTGAATATATTGGTGGTAAATTAGCAATGGATAAAATTGCTAATTTAGAAAGTATTGTTATTGAGGGAAATCAAATTCATAATAATATTACAATTAATGGTGAGATGACATTCTCTACTTACACTAACAATGCTGTACTTATTGCTAAGACTGGTGGATTGGTGGATTTCGTAACTGGTACGAGTGGTAAAGTTATGCAGATTGCTGCGAATGGCACACCCACTTTTGATGATTTGAATGGTGGAACATATTAGATAATGTCATATACAGATGCTGAGGAAGTCTTTGGATTATATACAAAGGAATCGGAAAATCAACTTGTAGAATATAATAAGATGATTATTGCTTTGAGGACTAAGATAACTTTCCTTGAGAAACAAATTGAAGAACAAAATAAAATTCCAGTCCCAAGAATGATTGTCGAACAGATAAT